>Ga0247609_10002051_pt1 | contig 22207 bp, 17 predicted proteins | sample 172DNAGHGlowgp2_FD_193487 | JGI IMG/M metagenome (GOLD analysis project Ga0247609, IMG submission 193487) | Sheep rumen microbial communities from Palmerston North, Manawatu-Wanganui, New Zealand - 1728 DNA GHGlow gp2 | ecosystem: Host-associated > Mammals > Digestive system > Stomach > Rumen ...
AATGCCTTCCGCCGACTCGGCGATAATGTCGTAGCTTATAAGCAGATACGGCACAAGATAAACCAATAGGAGTTGCCACACGGGCAGGTTGGTGGTCTTTTCCACAACAATGGCTCCTACAAGAAGCAGCGCCGTGACGATGATACGTATTATTTTTTTGTTCATGGTAATAGTGTTTTTTGATTTTGCAAAATTACCATGATTTTTCTGCAACCGGGTTGCAAAGTTTTGATGAGATGTTTGTTTTTATGTGTTGGTGAATAGTTGAAGGTAGTCGGAATTTTTCACTTTCAGCTATTTAAACGATGGTGGAGAATGCGCCTGCGATGTGTTTCACCGTATTTTCTTTCGAGTTTAAAATTATCGAAATGATGTCGAACCGCACTTCCTCCTGACGGTTGTTCTGTTGCACGTATGCGTTGGCCACGGTGATGTACGATCGTTGCTGGGTGCGCGACACAAACACTTCCGGTTCGCCGAGGAAACGGCTGTTGCGGGTTTTTACCTCCACAAAAGCCAGTATGTCGCCTTTTTTGGCAATGATGTCCACCTCGTGCGACAGGTAACGCCAGTTCGTCTCCAAAATAGTATAACCTTCGTTTACAAGGAATTCTCTTGCCATCTGTTCGCCCGAAGCTCCGAAATCGTTGTGTTCTGCCATATCTTTTAAAAAAATGGAACGGGAGGCTCCGCTTGCACGGTACACCCCCCGCATTATAAACTCTTAACTATAAAACTCTCAACTATAAATTATAAACTATAAACTGTTATCGTGCCAGGCTTCCTATTTCGCGCGGGTGCGAGCTTAGCACCGGTATCAGCGAGTGGTGGATAATCTGCTGAGCGTGTGTGCCAATGAACAGCGAGGAAAGCAGGTATTCCTGTTCGGTGGTGATAATGATAAGGTCGGCGGAAATGCTAGAAGCGTATTCAAGGATTTCGGCGGAGAGGTTCTTGGTTAGCATACGTTCCGACTGGTAGTTTACACCGACTTCACGCATGTAGTTCTCTGCCTGTCGCAGATATATGTCGATGGTAGGCACTTCGGACTGCTGTTCGGCCAGGCCGAGCAGATGCACCGTGGAGCCGAAAATCTTGGCCATATTTGCCACCAAAGGTATTTTCTGACGCGAATTTTCTGTCATATTGAGCGGAGCCACAATGCGGTCGAGGTTTTTGTGGTAGTTGAAGCCCTCGCGTATCGATAGGGTGGGGCAGTTGGCCTCCTGCACTATACGCACAGCGGTACTTCCCATCCAGTATTTCTCGAAACCCGAGGCGCCGTTGGTACCTATCACAATCATCGAGGCGTTTACGGTTTCGGCCTCTTTGGCAATAACGGGGGCCACCTTTCCGTCCATTATTTTCCATTCTATCTTGGTGGTTTTGAGTTTCTTACCGTATTCTTCGGCAAGGCTGGCCAGCTTTTCCATTGCCAAGCCGCGGAGCGATTTGGTCTGTTCGTCGGAAAAGAGGTTTTTCTCCTTGCACACCCATATCAGTTCGATATTGGCGACAAGTTTGTTGGCAATGTCGGTAGCCACGTCGAGAGCCACGTATGACCCTTGCGAAAAGTCGGTACCTACTATTATATATCTTTCGTTCATTGTTTTAATATTATTAAAAATAAGTATATAACTATAAAAAGTCTATTTTATTGTGTAGCGTTTAGAACTGGAAATAGATAAAGGGTTGCAAATTGGCTGTAACAAACTGGTACAGAAGCATTTAAATGTGCAAATTTTTAAACATCCGCATAAGACGGAACAAAAAAACAGCCTATGCAAAAAAGCTGAGGCTGTTTGTGTTTTAGATTGTTACTTTATTTTTTCTTTGGATTTTCACCGTAGATGTTTGCTCTGGGGACACTTTATTCAAAAGTTGCCACCACAAAAGAGATTCCTAACAAAACAATATCCGTTGTACGTTCGCAACCTTTAATAAATATTGTCAACCGATACTGTTCCACTTACTTCTGCATCTATATTGCCATCAACAACATATACGTCTCGTGTACTACTGCAATTTTGAATCACAATAACCCATACTCCTATACAAATAAGTATAAGCCAGAACGTTTTACTTTCCAGTATATCTAATAATAAATCTTTCATTGTTTTAGCCTGATTAAAAAGTCAGTAATTTTGTTTATTTTCTTTGATTTTTCTAATAAGCTCATCATTCAAATATATCTCCCCTTTTATCCGTGAAACAGCATTTGCAGCGCCACTATAATCACCTATACCAATTAGGCCATCTACCTCTTTTAATTTAATTTCAATGTTTTCTCTGAACCATTTTTGCGTCTCTTCGTCGGAAGATATTTGCATTTTTTTCTCTGCAATCAGTTCCACCAGCTCCAATCTCTTCTCATAAGCATTATTTCGTCTTTCTTCTTGTTTTTCTAGAGCTTGACTAAATCCAGAAAAGTCATAGGGTTCTGGAGAATAAGTAGATTGTGGTTGATAAACACTAAACTTGACCGATTGTGATTGCATAGCAAATGAAATTATCACAAATCCTATAAGTAAAAATAACTTTTTCATTTCTGTATTATTTAGTTTCTTTGTTCTTTTCGTTATATTCCTCCTGCAATTGCAAAACCGGCAATAGTGCCTCCGACAAGAACTATACCGCAACCCCAAAGTATGGCTTTGTACGATTTAGCCATATCCCCGACAGTTACAGGCTTGTCTTGGGGTATTACTTTTATTGAATTGACTGCCGATTGTTTTCCGCACAACGACATGTAATCCTTGGGGTTGGATGTTTTGCACGTGAGCACAGTGGCATCCAAAAGATACATTGTGTTTCCATTCAAGGCCTCGTTGTAGCCGACCACAAAGTCGAAAGTGTTTCCAACCGAATCCACAAAGTGGTAAGCATTTGCTTTAGCGTTTGCAATATCCGCTTCCCAAACCGAGTTTTTGGCATCTCTCGAATTTGTGAACGAGGCGGACAAGTCGGTGCCTATCTGTTCCGACGAAAGGTAATAACCTTTCTCTTGAACTTGGTATTTCACCTCTTCCACGGTCTCGTCGAATGTGGCTTTTGTCATTCCATATTTAGTTGTGGTACAACTTGTTGAGAAAAGTGCGGCGATTGTGGTGCATAAAAGTAAAAGCGTCGTTTTCTTCATTATTTCCTGCCCTAAATCCGTGCCGGGCGCAACTGTTTGATGTTTATTTTAAAATCTATTATTTATTACTTGCTAAGTTTCAGTGTTTTAGTCTCATCAATAATCATATTGCGGTTGAGGGGTATGAATTTGGGGTTGCCGCTCTCGCCAATGATGTAGTAGTTTTTGGCCAAATCGTCGCTGAAACGGCTCACGAAGGCGGCACGTATGCGGCTCACTTTTTCGTTGATGGAGTTGCTGGTGGAGTCGGTTATTTGGTCGATGCTCTGCTCCATTTTGTCGAGGTTGCCGCGTTTGGACAGACGCATGTATATTTCCATCAGCTCGTTGCGATGGTCGGAAAGTTCCTTGAAACGTACCCCCTCGGGATGACAAAGATAGAAAAGGTACACCACTTTCGAGAGTGTGGGCATGGTTATCACCATATTGTTGTACGCAGGCAGTATCAGACGGTAGTTGGCGGTTATGCGCAAGGGGCTGAGTTTTGGTTCCGGTAGGGCTATCATCTGGTGTATCAGATAGTTGGGTAGTCCCATCATCTGCAGTTTGCCTATACGTTCGCGAATCTCTTCGGCAAGGGTGTTTATGCTGCTGTTGTCTGCGTTGTCGCGGGGGTCCCAAACTCCCTCTACTATGGTGCTGTACCGAATAATGCTACTATCTTCGTCTGTCCGACCCCGTCCTTCGCGAATGCCGCTGGAACGCACATTGTTATCGGCAATTTTGCTGGGCATAAGTTTGGGAGGCTCTGTGTAGTCGAAAACCTGCGCCAGCTGTCGGGCAAAATCGTTGATGTCGCGAAATTGGATTGGAAACACTATGAAAACCATGCCCTCCGAATCTATACGTTCAAAACGCATCAAAACGGGGGTGTCAGGTCGCCAGCACATTTCGTCAATTCGGTGGGCAAAGAGCATGTCGTAAAACTCCTGCGGTCGCACATCCCTGTCGCACAGCACATTACCATCGGTGTCGGGACGGTTGTATTGCAGGATTTCTGGCAGTTGTTGCTGTATGTGTGGCAGATACAGAAACTGACCTTTCTTATAACGGCCAGTAACTTTGTCGATGTTCTTGGCAAGAATGCGGTTGATATTCTCGTCCCACGCCGGCTCGGCGTAGAGCAGCGTATGCTCTTTCAACAAAAAAGGCAAATGTTTGCCAAAAACCATCCTTTGTGGCTCAATCTTGTTTCCGTTAGCAGGTGTATTGTCTGTTTGTTCCGCCATATCTTATTGACATATAATATTATGTGGTTTATCTTCGCTTTCCATTCGGTAATGCAAAGGTACGAAAACAATAAAAATGCACGTTGCATTTGCAAGGCTTGCAGAAAAATTTCATTTAGAGAACATCTAAAAAACACGAGAAAAAACTAATGTTTTTTGTCTTTTTAGTGTTTTTCGATGTTTAAAATCAATAAATTAGAATCTTAGATTTTGATATACAATTGTTGTTTTAAGAATTGGTACAACTTCTTCTTTAAAACTGGAAATAGATAAAGGGTTGCAGGTCGGCGGTAACGAACTGATACAGAAGCATCACCGCAAGTACTGTTATTATAGCTATGGCCCATAGGGGCAGCATGGCGAAATTTATTCTGTACCAGCGTTTCCAACGTTCGGGCAGCCAGTGTATTATCATGCCTATGGCGAAAAAGATGAAAATGTTGCTGTAGCCCGAAATTACGCCCCACACATGGCTCCACTCCCATTTGTCGCCCATTTTCTGTACCATATTCTTGGCTGTGTTCCAAGCCACAGTGTTGGCCTCGGCGGGGTCGAGGTTGGAACCCGAACGGAAAAACAGTCGCGTAAAGCTGATGAATACGAAGGTTAGGAAAATGCTCCACCCTCGGTTGAGCCAAGCTATCGGACGGCCGCCCGAGGTCAGTGTGGAGTAAATCCAGTCTATCAACGTTCCCACAAAAATAACTCCCGTCCACACGCAGCCTACGCGTATGGCGGCAGCGTCCCACGCTATCCACGCCACCACAAAAGCCATCCACAGCAAGAGTGTGGCAATGGTGCGGGTGCCTTTGCTGCGATTTTTCCACCATTTGTAGATGAGTATTCCCAAGCCGTTGAGTCCGCCCCAGGTGATGAAATTGAAGCTGGCGCCGTGCCACAGGCCGCCCAGCAGCATGGTGTCCATGTTGTTGATGTTGGTGGTGATTTCGCGTTTGGCTTTCGGCCAGAAGACATAACATCCCACAATTGCCACAATTATGGCGATGATGACAATCGTCACCCATGTGGTCTTTGCCATAAGGCCTATCACCGCGGCGATGCCTATCAGTATGGCCCACGACACCCATGTGCCGCCACGGTTGCCACCCAGAGGTATGTACAGGTAGTCCTTGAGCCAGTTGGATAGCGACATGTGCCAGCGTTTCCAGAAACCCGCGGGGTTGGTGGATTTATACGGCGAGTTGAAGTTCTTGGGGAGGTAGAAACCCATCAGCATGGCAACGCCGGTGGCTATGTCGGTGTAGCCCGAGAAATCGGCGTAAACCTGCAACGAATACACGAACAATGCCGAGAAATTCTCGAACGGCGTGAACAGCAGCGGGTTGTCGAAAATGCGGTCGACGAAATTCACCGCAAGGTAGTCGCTGAGGATTATCTTTTTTGCCAAACCGTTTACAATCCAGAACATGGCAATGCCGAACTGCTTGCGGCTGAGGAAGTAAGGCTTGTAGAGCTGCGGCACGAACTGGTCGGCTCGGACGATGGGGCCGGCCACCAGCTGCGGGAAGAAGGAGGTGTAGAAACCGAAGTCGAAGATATTGCCCACGTGCTTTATCTTGTGTCGGTACACATCCACTATGTAGCTGATATTCTGGAAAGTAAAGAACGAAATGCCAACGGGCAGAAGTATTTTGGTGGCGTCGAAACGGTCGGTGTTGCCCCACTCGTTGGCCCACAAGGCTAGGTAGTTTATCACCTTGTTGTCGCTCTGCACAATGGTGTTGTACACGTCGGTGAAGAAATAGGCGTACTTGAAGTAACACAGTACCAGCAGGTTGACGGCCACGCCTATGGCCATGAGGGCTTTGCGTACGCCCTTGCGCTCGTATTTGTCCATGCCGATGCCGAGGAAATATCCCAGCAGGGTGGAGAAGACGAGCAGCAGTACCATCAGTCCCGAAGTCTTGTAGTAGAAGAAAAGGCTGGCGAGGAACAGGAAAGTGTTGCGCAGCAGACGTTTGCTGTGCAGGAACGAAAACACGGCCATTACCAGTGCCAGAAATACCCAGAAATTGAACTGGGTGAACAGCAGCGGGTTCTTGTCGTCGAACGAGAACAGGTTAGAAATGAAAGTTGTCAGATTGTCCATCGTCGGGGTATGAGATTTCGTTAAGGAACGCGTTGAAAAACAGGTCTCCCAAAAGAATGTAGCCTGCGGGGGTGAAATGTATGCGGTCCGACTGGCCCAGCTTGGCGTCGCGCCATTTGGTCATGGATCCGAGTCCGCCCATTATGTCGAAAAGGTCCCACACCGCGCCGTCGGTCTCTTTGGCCAGACGGTAGAACACATCGCGGGCGAGCACTCCGTGGACGTTGGCGGCATATTTGCGTCGGCCTATTTTCTTGTAGCTGTCGTTGTTGGTGATAAAAACAAAAGCGCAGTCGGGATTTACGGCCTTGATGCTGTCGATAATGCGCAGATAGTTGCGACGGAACGCCACGGTGTCGAAAGTCTTGCCCGCCGCGTCGTTGATGCCGATGCCGAAAATCACGAGGTCGGGTTTTATCAGCCTCAGGTCCTTGGTGAAATAGGGGCATTTGTCGTGGTAGTCGTAGGTGGCGGCGCCGTTAACGCCAATGGAGTTGAACGTGATGCCGCTTTTGCGGTTGGCGAGATACACTCCAGTAAGGGTGAACGACTGCTCCTCCTTGCAGGGTAGTACAATGGTAAAGGAATCTACCGTGGTGTGGAAATTATACACATAGCGCCTCGTTTGTAGGTTTATGTGTGTGGGAAGATACACCTTGTCCTGAAATTGGATATACGGGGCCACATTGCCGGTTTCGGAATATCCCAGAAGGGTTATCTGAGTGGTGCCGAAATTGATACGAGGCTCGTTTAGCGTTATCTTTATCCATTCAGTTGAGTCGTAGGCAGTTACGGCAATGCCGCAAAGTCCGAGCAATTTCTGTGGCTCTTTGTAAACGTTTCGCGTAAGTTGCAGGGTGTTAGATTTTTGAATCTTGTAGTCGGCGGGATTGTTACATTTGGCGCCTACCGAGTAGGGGAAAATCATGCCGCGGTCGGAAACGATGCCCGGAAACGATGTCAGTATGTTGGTGCGTATGCGGTGCGACAGGGTGCCTGCCTGCACGTGGGAGCCTCCGATATGCATTATGCTCAAAGTCCCGGTCTTGCTGGCGACGGTTAATCCCAGTTTCTGGAAAAACTTTTTCATTTTCGGCGACTGTTTGTTATAAACAAGGGTGTCGGCGGCTAGGTTTATGAAAGGATATTTCTCGCCTATGTCGCTTGTAACGCTCTGCGCTGGGAGAACCGAACTTATGAGCAGCAGGAGTGCTATCGCCGTGGTTTTGAATATTTTTTCCATTCTTTGTTGAAAGTTTTGGGATCGATTTCTTTTTTAAGATTGTAAAGGTCGTACATCGTTTTGAAGGCATCTACGAGGTAACCGCCCATTTTCCTTGCCCCTTTTTCGGAGAAATGCAGGTAGTCGCCGCCGCCGAGGCCGTTGTTAACCCAGGTCATCATGGAACCGCTGCCGCCCATCACGTCGTACATGCTCCAAAAAGCCACCCCGTTTTCGAGAGCCATGGTGCGTAATGCGTTGATTACTCCTGGCAGCTGTCGGCAGCTCTGGAATCCGCCCTCTTCGCTGCCACGACACATATCGGCAGGACCGATGAAAATGATTTTGGCGTCGGGACAGGTGTGGTGAAGTATCCGCAGCTGACGTTCCATCTCCTTGGCGTAATGCTCCTGCGCCGCCTCGCCGTGCAGGTATGGCACCGAGTTGCCGCCGTATTGGAAAAGGATAAGTCCTACGTTCATTTCGGCAAACGACTGTGCCAGAAGTGCGCTGTCTATCATCTGAATCTGATGTCCCGAGGCGCCGCGCATCGATATATTGTCCACACTTACACCGTATTCGCCGTCCACCATAATGCCGTACACATCGCACAAGCCCGAAACGGACACCCTTGCCGAGGTAACGGCGGAGTCGAGTTGCCAAGTGACGGAGTGCACACCCATTCCGGTGCTCGTCTGCTGGTCGGTGAAGCCTTTGCAGGAGAGCGTTACGGCCACGTTGCCAGAAAGGTTGTCGAAAAGCACGGTGATTTTGGAGAAACTTTTCAGATGCTCGTCGCGGGTGTCGGATTTGGTGGCGTTGATGGATACCGAAGCTGAGCTGTTAACACGGCAGCATTTGGCCATAGGACCGTAGTGGCCGTGGTTGCGTGCCACCGTGCTGTCGCCGTAGGAGGCGTAGCGGGTGAAATCGCCGCTGGCGTTCTGGCTCACCGAGGTGCAGGGAATTGTCTGCGAGAAAGGGATAAGTCCCACGCCCTGTCCGCCGAAAGTCTCCTGCATATACGCCCGCAGCACGTCGCTTATGCGGTCCATCTCAATCTGCGAGTCGCCGTAGTGGAGTATGCGCACCACCTTGCCCTCTTGGGCGGATTGTTCGGCACGGACAAAGAAATCGTCGAAAAAGTGGGCGTCGTTGCCGGGAAGGGCAAAGCCGCGACTGCTGTCGGAACAATAGTCGGCATAGTAACTCATTTTGTCCTTCAGCTGCGCATAAAGCAGTTTTTCGGCCTGCGTCTGACGATTTTTGTCCATACCCTCGATATCCACATCCGACTGGGTGTTGCCGGCCAAAATGTGGCTTATGGTGGGCATTTTAATCCGTATCCCCGCTATGCTTATGCCGTTTCTCGGGAATATAGCGCACACCAGAGCCAACGCCGCTATCACAGCTATGATGAACAATAATGTCTTACTCGGTTTCATCTGTTTTTAGGACAAATGTTTTATAATCAAATATTTAACGCCACAGCGCTTTTTACGTTGCGGATTGCAAAGATACGATTTTTTTTCGGGAAATACGTAGGACGGAACTCGGAACCCAGAATGTTTCTTATTTGAAAGTTTTTATTACTGCCAACCGACTGCTGATTACTGACTAAATAATTCAAAAAAAATTCGTATATTTGCAGATTGGTTTTCGAGGACTTTTTTGCGTCCTGCGAAGCAATTTTTAGTTGTATATTTTTGATAGACAATTCAATACAAAAACAGTAATGAACAACAACAACTATTGCATTATAATGGCCGGAGGTACAGGCAGCCGTTTTTGGCCCATGAGCACTGCCGACCACCCCAAGCAGTTTATCGATATTTTCGGCAATGGCGAAAGTCTTTTGCAAAGCACTTTCAAACGTTTCGAGAACATCTGTCCGCGCGAGAATATCATCATTGTTACCAACAGCATCTACCGCGGACTTGCCGAAAAGCAGATTGGCGGACTGCGCGACTATCAGGTCATCTACGAGCCTATGCGACGCAACACCGCTCCCTGCGTGGCCTACGCTGCGGCCATAATACGCCACCTCAACCCTAAGGCCAACATCATCGTTTCGCCTTCGGACCACGCAATTTTCGACATCGAAAAATTTACCAATACCGTCAACGAGGGATTGGCGGTGGCCGAAAACCACGACTGGATAATAACACTCGGCATAAAGCCGTTCAATCCCAACACCAAATACGGCTACATACAATACAACGAAAACTGCGTGGCGGGCAACGACAAGCTCCACGAGGTGGTTACCTACACTGAAAAACCGCCCTACGACATGGCTGTGCAGTTTCTCAACAGCGGCGATTTCCTGTGGAATGCCGGTATCTTTATCTGGAGCATGCCCACCCTCGAAAAGGCCTACCGCCGTTATCTGCCCGATGTGGCGGTGTTTTTCGACAAGATAGGTCCCGACACCCCCTACGAGGAGGTGGAGAAACTCTACGCCACCTGCCAGCCCATCTCCGCCGACTACGGCATTATGGAAAAGACCGACAATGTTCACGTGATGGAGGCCGACTTCCGCTGGTCCGACGTCGAGACATGGCAGTCGCTATACGAATCGGTGGAAAAGGACGAAAACCGCAATGTGGTGGTGGGTGCCAACGTGTTCACCTACGACGTTCACAACTGCATCGTCAACCTGCCCAACAACAAAACCGTTGTTATCCAGGGCCTCGACGACTATATCATAGCTGGCGACGACAGCACCCTGCTTGTGTGCAAACGCAGCGAGGAACACCGCGTGTTCAAATTCGAAAGCGACATAGAGGTGCGTAAAAACAAACAAGAAAAATAAATAAAACAATCATAATTTTTTAATAATCATGACAAAAAGATTTGAAATAGCTTACCTGCTAAAAAACGACGTCAAAGCACTGTTAAACACCAATATAATAGTTAAAGGCTGGGTGCGTACCAAACGCGGCAACAAAAACGTGGCCTTTATCGCCGTCAACGACGGAAGCATAATACACAACATACAAGTGGTGGCCGACCCCGCCAAATTTGAAGAGGAACTGCGCCGCATCACCACGGGCGCCTGTATAGGCGTGGAGGGAAAACTGGTGGAGAGCCAGGGCTCCGGACAGGCCGTGGAGATTCAGGCCGAAAAGATTGTGGTTTACGGTGAAGCCGACCCCGACAGCTATCCTTTGCAGAAAAAAGGCCACTCCATGGAGTTCCTGCGCGAGATAGGACACCTGCGTCTGCGCACCAACACTTTCGGCGCTGTGATGCGTATGCGCCACGAGATGGCCTACGCCATTCACACCTTCTTCCACGAACGTGGTTTCTTCTATTTCCACACCCCGCTCATTACAGCCAGCGACTGCGAAGGGGCAGGAGAGATGTTCCACGTCTCCACCCTCGACCCCGAAAATCCGCCCCGCGACAAGGAAGGCAAGATAGACTGGGAGCAGGACTTCTTCGGCAAATTCACCGCGCTCACCGTGAGCGGACAGCTGGAAGGCGAGCTCGGCGCAACTGCCCTTGGCAAGATCTACACTTTCGGCCCCACGTTCCGTGCCGAAAACAGCAACACCCCGCGCCATCTGGCCGAGTTCTGGATGATCGAACCTGAGATGGCTTTCTACGACCTCGACAGCCTCACACAGCTCGAGGAAGAGTTCATCAAATACCTCGTCCGCTGGGCTCTCGACCACTGCAAGGACGACCTCGAATTCCTCAACAAGATGATAGACCCCGGTCTTATCGAACGACTCAAGAGTGTGGTGGATACCGACTTTGTGCGTCTGCCCTACACCGAAGGCATCAAGATTTTAGAGGAAGCCGTGGCCAAAGGACACAAGTTCGAGTTCCCCGTGAGCTGGGGCGTGGACCTCGCTTCGGAACACGAGCGTTACCTTGTGGAACATCATTTCAAGAAACCCGTCATCATGGTGGACTACCCCAAGGAGATAAAGGCTTTCTACATGAAACAGAACGACGACGGCAAGACCGTTCAGGGCACCGACGTACTTTTCCCGCAGATTGGCGAGATTATTGGCGGCTCTGTGCGTGAGGAGAGCTACGACAAACTTCTCACCCGCATCAACGAGCTTAACATCCCCATGAAAGACATGTGGTGGTATCTCGACACCCGTCGCTACGGCTCGTGTCCGCACGCAGGCTTCGGACTCGGCTTCGAACGTCTGATGCTCTTCGTAACAGGCATGGCCAACATCCGCGACGTTATACCCTTCCCCCGCACTCCGGGCAACGCCAATTTCTAATCCGCGATGAAAAGGATAAAAGTCTCTTTTGTGGCATTGTGGATGGCCGTGGCCGTCGCAATCGGTATCATTTTAGGCGTCGTTTTGGCGCCTGCAAGCAAAACAAATGGTGCCATATCGCCGATTTCCAATGCTAACGGCTACTCTGCTTCTTCCAAAATCTCCGACCTGCTGTACCTTATCAGCACCCGTTATGTGGATACCGTGGCCTACGACTCGCTCGTCGACAACGCCATCATGGCTTTGCTCGAGGACCTCGACCCTCATTCGGTATATATCCCGGCTTCCTCGCTGACCACCGAAATGGAGTCGCTCGAAGGCAATTTCGAAGGTATCGGCGTGATGTTCAACTTGCAGGACGACACAATACTTGTGATACAGACGCTCAACGGCGGTCCTTCCGAAAAGGCGGGCATTATGGCCGGCGACCGTATCATCACCGTCAACGACAGCGTGGTGGCGGGCAAGGGCATCAGCAACGATGATGTGATACATCTGCTCAAAGGCAAAAAAGGGACAAAAGTACGTCTCGGCATCAAACGTTCCGGTGTTCCTGAACTGCTGAAATACAACATCAAACGCGATGTGATAACTACCAACAGCGTGACGTACAAAGGCATGGTCGCCCCGGGAGTGGGTTACATCAAACTGGAGGAGTTCTCGTCCGACTCCTATGCGGAATTCCTCGATGCATTGTATTTCCTTCAGGAGAGAGATGCAAAAAAACTTATCCTCGACCTTCGCAGCAATTCGGGCGGCTATCTCGACCAAGCGGTGTCTATTATCGACGAGTTCCTCTCCAACAGCAAGGACCTGATAGTTTACACCGAAGACCGCAACCGCCGACAGAGCAAATCGTTTGCCACCGCCAACGGCGATTTCACCACGGGCGCACTTGTGGTGATGATTGACGAATTCTCCGCCTCGGCAAGCGAGATTGTGGCCGGTGCCATTCAGGACAACGACCGCGGTATTGTGGTGGGACGGCGCTCCTTCGGCAAAGGCCTTGTGCAGGAGCAGTTTTACCTCTCCGACGGCTCCGCCATACGTCTCACCGTGGCCCGCTACTACACCCCTTCGGGCAGGTGCATACAACGTCCATACGAAAAAGGCTCCGACGAATATTATCAGGACTTCCTTTTGCGGCTTACCGCCGAGATGTCCGACTCCATGAACTATACCCCTAAGGACGACACGGTGAAATACTATACCAAAAAAGGACGTGTGGTTTACGGCGGTGGCGGCATACTGCCCGACATCATAATCCCTTACGAGAAAGACGTTACCTATGTGTATTACAATGCGTTGATACGCAAGGGTTTGGTGCAGAAATACGCTTTCGATTACGTTGAACGCAACAGCAAATTCTTGAAACAGAAATACCCCGCTTCCGACAACTTTATCAAAAACTTCAACGTGGACAACGCCTTTTTAGAGACTTTTGTGCAATACACCGAAAAACAGGGCGTAAAACGCGACAAGGCTTCTCTCGCCGCACATGGCCAGGAGCTGAAAGTGAGTCTCAAGGCTTATATGGCCGAGATACTTTACGGACAGGACGCTTTCTACGAAATCTATCTCACCAACGACCCGGAACTTGCTAAAGCTCTGAAAGTTGTGCAGTCAATAAAATAATTTTGTCATGAAAAAAACGGCATTGCTTCTGCCTTTTTTGGTCATTTTTATGGCATCGCACCTATCGGCACAAACCGCCGACTCGGTGGATGTACTCAACTACCGCATCTGCCTCGATGTCAACCATAATGTTCCCCAAACTCTTGTCGGATATACCGACGTAAGTGTCAAACTTTTACGTCAAGTGCCGACATTTACCCTCGACCTGAAGGCCGCCACGGTGGATTCCGTTTTTGTGAACAACACCCGCAGTACGGTGAATTACGACAACCGTTACCTGACAATACCCGTTCCCAACGGCTCCGGCGCAGGCGACACCCTGCATGTGCGTGTGTATTACCACAGTTCCGGCTATGTGGAGAATTACGGCATGGGCGGATTCCATTTTGCTAGAAACATCATCTACAACCTCGGTGCGGTGTTCGAGGAGTCGCCGCACACCTTCGGCAGAGCGTGGTTCCCTTGTCGCGACGTGTTTGCCGACAAAGCCACCTACCAATACGCCATTACGGTGCCACGCGGCTGGGAAGCCACCTGCAGCGGCATCTGCGATTCGGTGAGCGCCTACGCCGCCGACAGCAGCCGCACCTTCCACTACAGTGTGTCGCACCCAATCTCCACTTACCTCTCATCGGTAACCATCGGCAATTTCCGTCTGCATAGTAAAAACATAAACAGCCTTTACGGGACTTACCCGCTCGAGGTGCGTTTCCTCTACGGCGACAGCAACAACATCGCCAACACCTTCGCCATCCTCGACACCGTGGTGCCGATGTTTGAGCGTTGTTTCGGCCCCTACCGTTGGGGACGTGTGGGATATGTGGGCACCCCGCGCGGCTCGATGGAACACGTGGCAAATATCTCATTGATAGATCAATGCATCGGCGACCGCAGCAACGTCTGCCAGATGGTGGTGTGTCACGAGCTATCCCACGCTTGGTTCGGTAACCTCGTAACCTGCGAAACTCAGGCCGATATGTGGTTCAACGAAGGCGGTGCCTCGTTCTGCGAGGAGGTGGCTATGGAAGCGGCTTTCGGCAAAGAGGCCGCCGACGAGTACTATCAGGCCAACCTCGAAAAGGTGATACGCACCATGCACCACACCGACTCCACCTACCACTCCGTGGCTAACATCCCAGACCCGCTGACCTATTCTGGTACAGTGTATAACAAAGGAGCAACGGTTTGGCACTCGCTGCGCGGATATCTGGGCGACTCGGTGTTCTACGCTTCTATGCGTCGGCTGTTCGCCAACCACGCCTTCGGCAGCCTCACCTCGGCACAGCTCCGCGACTCGCTGTCGCTATATTCCGGTGTGGATTTGACAAAATTCTTCGATTTCCACGTATTCACCCCCGGTTTCACCCATTTCTCCATCGACTCGCTGCGCACCAACGGCAACAGTGCCACGGTGTTTTTGCGCCAACGGCTTCTGGGGGCTTCGCAATATGCCAACGGCAACCGCGTGCCGGTAACGTTTTTTTCGAGCTCATGGGACAGCGTTACCAAAATCGTGGCTTTCGACGGACAATATGCACGGCAGACTTTTGCCCTGCCTTTCGAGGCCAAATTTGCCATTGTGGATTTCTACAACACCATTTCCGATGCCATCACCACCGGCTGCGACATCATAGCCACACCCGGCCAGCGGCAATATACAAGTGCCTATTTCTATGAACAAAACTTGTCGGTACGCGACAGCAATTTCCTACATGTGTCGCACCATTGGGTGAGCCCCGATGCCATGAAAGACCCCGACACCGCCGTAAAACGCATGGCACACCGCTATTGGACCGTTTTGGGCGACATACGCAACCGTCTTACGGGAAAGTTTTTCTTCAGCCGTCATACCACAGCCACAGCGGCTTTTGCTTTTCTCGACGACAATTTCCTTGAGAACACTGCCTCGGTGGACTCCCTTGTGCTGCTCTACCGCACCGACCCGAGCGACGACTGGCACTATCTGCCGTCGAATAGGGAAGGCACGCTCACTCAGGGCTATCTATCCGTTTATCCACTGAAAACAGGCGAATACACACTTGCCATTGCCGACACAGCCAACATCAGGGTGGGACTGGCCGCCATTTCAAACAACCTTGACGGGAATATGAGATTAGTGCCCAATCCCACATCCGGAAAGGTGACTGTACAACTGCCCCAAAACATTTCTACCGGCACGCTGTACGTTTTCGATGCATCGGGCAAAATGGTGTTGAAAATAAAAGAAGTGAAAAACGGTGAAACGATAGGCACCTCGCGGCTGCCCCGAGGTACATACACCGTTCGGGTGAAAGCCGATGGCCAGATGTTTTCCGACAAACTTATTGTAAAATAGCATATTATGAACGTTTTTAAATTTGGTGGAGCCTCTGTAAACAGTGCCGAAGCCGTGGAAAACATGGCCGGCATTGTGCAACGGTACTACGGCGAGCCGCTGCTGGTTGTGGTATCTGCAATGGGCAAAACCACCAACCTGCTGGAAAAACTTGTGCCGCACAACAACGAACTGCCGGCAGGCTTTAAGGATAATTTCGAACAGCTGGTGCAGTACCACACCCACATCGCGAACCAGCTTTTTGACGATGCGGCGAAACCTGTGTTGGCCAAGCTCACCCGCATTTTCGACCAGATAAACGACCGCATACGCAACGCCTCGTTCGACTACAATTTCAACTACGACCAGATTGTGTCGTTCGGCGAGCTGCTGTCCACCACCATTGTAAGCGAATATCTTAATTTTAAAAACCTGAAAAACAAATGGTTGGATGTGCGGACCATAATCAAGACCGACGACCGTTACCGCGAAGGAAAAATCGACTGGCAACTGACGCTAAGTGCTGCCGACCGCCTGCTTAAACCCATGTTCAACGAATACAAAATGGTTGTAACCCAAGGTTTTATCGCCGGCTCGGCCATGGGTGCCACCACCACCCTCGGCCGCGAAGGCTCCGACTATTCCGCCTCGGTGCTCTCGTTCTGCCTCGACGCCGAACGGATGACCATCTGGAAAGATGTGCCGGGATTCCTCAACGCCGACCCTAAATATTTCAGCCGTACGGTGAAAATAGAGCGCATACCTTACAACGAAGCCATCGAACTTACATATTTCGGAGCGTCGGTGATACACCCGAAAACTCTTAAACCACTGCAAAACAAGCATATACCGTTACTTGTAAAATCTTTCGTCACCCCCGACGAGGAAGGCTCAACCATAGGCGATTTCAAAACCATAAAACCCCGTACTCCGCTTTATATCTTCAAAAACAACCAGATACTGCTTTCAATATTGCCCAAAGATTTTTCGTTCATTGCCGAGGACAACCTCCAGTCCATTTTTGGAACGTTTGCACAAATAGGATTGAAAATCAATATGATGCAGAACTCCGCTTTGAGTTTCTCTGTTTGCCTCGACAACAACGACATGATTTTTGAAAAACTGATACCATTGCTGAAAAAGTCGTTCAAGGTTAGATACAACACTGGTTTGCAGCTTGTTACCATACGTTATTACAACAGCGACATAGTAAGTTCCATTGTTGGCCAACGCCGCATATTGCTCGAGCAGCGCAGTCGCTCCACAGTGCAGATTCTTGTCGAAAATGCCGATTAAACCCCTTTTTGCCAATGATTTACAAAAGTAGCGAAATACAGATAGGCACCCTTGCCCTTGGCGGCGACAACCCCGTCCGCATACAGTCGATGACCAACACCGACACCATGGACACACGCGCCACCGTGGACCAGACTATGGCTCTGGCCGATGCCGGATGCGAGATAGTGCGCATCACCGCCCCCGACGTGAAAGCCGCCGAAAACCTATACAATATCAAAAACGAGCTGCACCGTCGCGGATACACGCTGCCCCTTGTGGCCGACATACATTTCAACCCAAAGGCCGCCGAAGTGGCCGCCACCATTGTGGAAAAAGTACGCGTGAACCCCGGCAACTACGTGGACCGCAACACGGGCAAGACCTCGTTTTCCGACCAAGAATACACCGACGAGCTGAAACGCATACAGGACCGTATGTCAGCTCTTGTGGAGATTTGCAAGAAACACGGCACCGCCATGCGCATTGGCGTAAACCACGGCTCCCTTTCGGAACGTATTATGAGCCGCTACGGCGACACCCCGCTGGGAATGGCCACCTCGGCAGTGGAGTTTGCCCAAATCTGTCGCAATATGGACTACCACAAGCTGGTGTTTTCGATGAAAGCCAGCAACGTCAAGGTGATGGTTTATTCTACGCGTCTGTTGGTGCAGAAAATGTTGCAAAACGGCATGAGCTACCCCATACATCTGGGTGTTACCGAGGCCGGCGACGCCGAGCAGGGACGCATAAAATCGGCGGCTGGCATCGGCACACTGCTTCTGGACGGCATCGGCGACACGCTGAGGGTGTCGCTCACCGAGAGTCCCGTGGCGGAAATTCCTGTGGCAAAGGATATTGCAGCGCGTCTGCCGCGCAAAAGCGTCACACAAGAGGAGATTATGGCACTGAAGACCTCCTTCGAGCCTTGCGGCGACAAACGGAAACTTTTCATACCCTATCCCGACGACAAGGAATACAGCATCCGCGGCGCCGCCGAGCTGGGACGTATGCTCATCGACGGCGAGATAGCCGAAATCGACGACGATTCGCCTGTGGCTCAGGATATTATGCAGGCCGTGGGTGCCAAAATTTTCAAAGCGGAATATATTTCCTGTCCCTCGTGCGGACGCACGCAATACGACATACAGCAGGCTCTGCAGGAGATAAAACGCCACACCTCGCACCTGAAAGGCATCAAAATCGGAGTGATGGGCTGCATAGTGAACGGCCCCGGCGAGATGGCCGACGCACATTACGGCTACGTGGGCAGCGGCAAAGGCAAAATCACCCTCTACAAAGGCAAGGAGGTGGTGTGCCGCAACATCGACCAAAGCGAAGCCGTGGAACGTCTGGTACAACTAATCAAAGACAACGGAGACTGGAGGGACAATTAGTAATTAGTAATTGACAATTTTTGTGCAAACCGAACACAGCAGCAAATTTATTTGGATGATGTTGAGGTGCAGCCAAAAATCACGCATAAGTGAAGCGTTGCGTAATTGACAATGAACAATTAATTCGGAACCTTTAGCTCGGCGCAGCCATTTCGGAATTAGAAACCAGCAGTTTGTAAGTTTTAGTTGAAAGATGAAATGAGTTAGGCAAACGTTTTGCGTTAAGCTATTGGAGGTGCAGATGTGCAAACAAAAAGGCCTGCGCAGTACGCAAGCCTCTCTCTTATTGTTTGGTTGCTGTTTTACGGTATTACCGTTAAATCTCTTGCAAGACGGACGGCATTGCCCATGTGATTGGAATAATAGCTTGAATTTGAGGGCATAAATTTTGGTGCTGTATTGTTTGTAAAGTATATATATTGTATGCAAGTAGAAGAAGTACTATTATTTATTGATGAGGATGTCCAGTAATACCCATCTGTGGTAGTGTTAATAACAGATGAACCATAACGATAACCTGCCGCTGGCAGAAATACAGCACCTTTGTTTTGGAGTGTTCTCCATTGTTCCACTGTGTAAACATTAGTTGTGAAGTTTGTACTCACGTTTGCCACAAGCGTAATGGTGGTGTCGGCAGTCCAGTTGTCGGGGAGCAGTATCAGTCCGGGGGTGTTGGCTACAGTGGCGAAAGTCTTGAGCTGGGCGGCATTTGTTCTGCTGCTCAGTATATAAGTCCATTCTTCCTTTGTAAGTGTTCGCCATATATCCGCGCTGTCGCCGCCATTTGATATGCGGTTATATTTTCCCCAGTCATAATTAGTGTTGGTTATTGAACCCGATGGATATGGATCATAAAATGTAGATGATAAATATGGATATTTGGAATTATATCCACTTGTGCCATAGCCGAAGAGGTCTATCCAACCGTTGTATGAGGAAGAGATATTGAGGTTGGCGGTGCCAACGATGTCGTATTGGTGTTCTGCAAAGCGCCATGTGCGTGTGGAAGCCTTGTATTGCAGGTTGCCGCGCGAGAAAGCTATTTTGTTCACAGCCGAAATACTGAACACGCCGGGGAGAGTGCCTGCCACGTCGTAGGGGTTGCTGTTGTTGGTGTCGGTTATCAGCACTGTATCGCGGAACACTATCACGCTGTCTCGTATTATTGTGGTGTAGCGCAATATCAGGGTGTCGTGTACTACATTGCCGGCGGCAATGCTGTCCACACTTATTTGTATGCTGTCGATACGGGCGTATAGCCTGTTAAGCATGGTGTCGAAAGCCGACATGCGGGTGTTTAAACCTGCTATTGTCTGTCCCATAGCGGCAACAGTGCTGTCGGTGCTGTTTAAGCGGTTGTGGAGAGTGTTTAGCAGGGAGTCGTGGGCGGAAAGACGGCCGTTGATTACCGTTAGCGCTTGGTTTACGGTGGCAACGGAGCCGTTTGTGCTGTCTATGCGGCTGTTCAACGCTCTTACAAGAGAGTCGAGGGCCGTTATTTGTCCGTTCATCGTCCCTGCTGTTTGTTGTATTACAATAATAGTGCTGTCGGTGTGGCTGTTGGCGGCCTGTAGCAGAATAATCTGCTGTCGTATATTGCGCACGGTGCTGTCTATCATGTTTTGCACTGTGGTGGCGCTAATACTTCCGCCCGAGGCGTTGCCTGCATTGAGGGCGTAGAGGGCGTAAGGCACGCTCATCAGCTGTTGTGTGGTGCTGAGGGTGTAGTTGGTGCCGCCGTTGGGGTCCACGTCGGTTTTAATAAACCACGGGCCGTTTGCCCAGTCGATACAGTTTGCAAAGGTGCAGTTTACCAAGGTGTTGCCTTGTCCTACCACAATGCCGAACAGACCTTCGGCAGTTGTTGTGGTGCTGTGGGTTTCGGCGTAAGCCTCGTTGCCGGTGGCGCTGCCGTGCCGTATGCCCACACGGACGCTTATTTGTCGGCTCGACACAAAAGTGCCGTCGGTGTTGCGCAGCACAGCCTGATAGGAGAAGCCTTGAGGCGACTGTGCCCAAACGCTTATTGTTGCAAATGCAATGATTAAAAACGCTGCAATTTTTTTCATTTTGATACTATTTTTTCGTTATTCTATATACTTTTTGTTTTCCGTTTTGGTCGAAAATGCGTATGCAGTAGATACCTGCGTTGAGGTTTGCAAGGTCGAGGGAGAGCATGTCGCCTTGCCATATTGCGGAATGGAGTTTCTGTCCCCCGACGGAGTAAAGCTCCACTTGTAGGGTGTTGTCGTTTTGTGAGCGTTTTAGGTTGAGTGTGTGCGAGGCGGGATTGGGGTAGGCCGATATTTCGAAGTCGAAAGTCTTGATGTCGGGAATGGATACATTCTCCACGGTGTACGGCTGTTGTACGCCCTCGGTAAGACGGTTGTTTGCGGATGTGGCGTTGGAACAGGCAATTTGTCCGACGGTGTAGCTCATGATGTGGGTGTTGCTGACAGCGGAGCCACCAGTAGAGCTTACTGCATTTTGCGCGTGGAGCGAAAAAGAAAGTGCCGTGGTAAGCACTAAAAAGAGAGTGGAGACTTTTGCCGAAGATGACAAAAAAGGGAATCTTAGCTCACTGCAATGTAAAACAGAGCTTCTTTTATGACTTTTGTTTTTTTGTACTGCATTGATTTATAATATTTTACAACTACGTGTCGTAATATGTCATTTTATTGTTTGTCTGGCAAATATACGAAAAATTTGGATATGAAGAAAAACCAGTGGATTTTCGATAGCGACCAATGGTATCGGAGAACAAATTCTTTGACCTTTGACCTTTGACCTTTGACCTTCAATCTCCGACCGCTACTCTCCTTTCAGTGTGCGGTAATGGCATTGCGTTATCTCGCCGCTGTCGGGGTGGTGCAGGTGCATGGCGCCGCCGAGGCAGTTTTTGTATTCCTTGCACTGGGCGCATTGTCCCGCCTTGGTCCAGCTGCGGTCGCGGAAAGGCTGGAAACGGTTTTCCCACACATCCAATAGATTGTCCTTGTAGATATTGCCCTGCACAAAACCGCGGTCGATATTGGGGCAGGCCGAGATGGAGCCGTCTATAAGCACCGAGCCTATGGTGATGCCGGCGCGGCAGAAATAGAACCAGTCGCGCACCTTGCGCTCGTATGGCCCGGTGTAGGCCTCGCAGCTGAAAATGGCGTTAATCTTGCCTTCTTTGCGGGTAGCCATGATAAAGTCCATCAGCTGGCGCATCTGTGGGCCGTCGAGTTGCAGGCCGTCGTCGGTGGCGGCACGTCCTATTGGAGCGATGGTGAAAAAACGCCAGTATTTAACCCCGTGCTCTATCAGCATCTGTTTCATCTCAGGCAACTGGCCTAAGTTCAGCGGACTAACGCAGGTTACCACGTCGTAGGTGAGGTTGCGTTTCTCGTTGGCAATCAGGGTTATGGCGTTCAACGCATGGTCGAAACTGCCCTGCCGTTTGCGGAACATGTCGTGCGTGTCGCGCAGTCCGTCGAGACTGATGGTGATAGTGGCAAGACCGGCATCCATCAGTTTGTTGTGCATGGCGGCGTCGTAGGCGTAGCCGTTGCTTACAATGCCCCACGGGAAGCCGTGTTTGCGCAATTCACGTCCACAGTCGGCCAAGTCATGACGCAGCAGAGGCTCGCCGCCGGT
>Ga0247609_10002053_pt1 | contig 22198 bp, 20 predicted proteins | sample 172DNAGHGlowgp2_FD_193487 | JGI IMG/M metagenome (GOLD analysis project Ga0247609, IMG submission 193487) | Sheep rumen microbial communities from Palmerston North, Manawatu-Wanganui, New Zealand - 1728 DNA GHGlow gp2 | ecosystem: Host-associated > Mammals > Digestive system > Stomach > Rumen ...
GTAAGGATTATCTTGGCAGAGCCCGACAAATACGGGCGTATGAAATCTTTTATAAAAGGACTCTATGACGGTATACGATATAAAATTATAAAAAATGAGCAAGAAACCTTCCATTGCAATTCTTCTAGCCACTTACAATGGGGAAGAACATCTCAGAGAACAGATTGATTCCATTCTTGCTCAGACAGCAAGTGAATGGCATCTATATATACATGATGACGGATCAACCGACAAGACCATAGAGATTTTACGAAGATACGCAAAAGATTATTCAGACAAAATCACATGGCTTAACTATCCTCCTCAAGGGGGACCATATAACAACTTCATGAGTCTGCTAAAGAAAGTTGACTCAACATATTATATGTTCTCTGACCAAGATGACATTTGGCATCCTGACAAAATAGAAAAATCTATGGAGGCCATGAATCATCTTGAGCAGAAACATCCCGATAGTCCAATCGTAATCCATACAGACTTAAGACTAGTTGATAAAGACAAAAATATCATAGCATCTTCATTCTGGCAAGCCGCAGGCATCTATCCTGCACTTTTTAGGACGTTCGAACATAGAATTGTCAATATTGTAACGGGCTGTACAATGCTCTTTAATCATGCTTCCAAACAGATGGCGCTTAGACATTCCCCCAATGGGCATCCTATGCATGATGAATGGATTACGTTATGTACCTGTGCTAACAGGGGCATTGTATTTCCCTTGGCTCAACAGACTATTGATTATCGTCAGCACGACCACAATGTATTGGGAGCTGAATCCAGTTTCAACAAGAAAACAATACGCTACTATTTCACACACATCAAAGAAATAATTGATATCAATAAAAAAAACTATCTCGTTCTGCATAGTGCTGGATATGGTTCCATATTTACCTATTGTAAAAACAAAATTCGTAATACAATAATGTACCATCTTAAATACAAACATACAACATGAGAAATTGTGCTTTTACCATTGTCGCCAAAAACTATATCGGTTTAGGAATGATTCTTAGAAAATCATTTTACGAGTATCATAAAGATATCGATTTTTTCATCTTTGTGGCCGATGAGTTAGAACAGGAACAAAATGCGATTCCACAAGAAGTGGTATTTGCAAAATCCGTGCTACCTTTCTCTGAAGACACTTGGAAAAACATGACTTTCAAGTATGACCTGACAGAGTTCTGTACGGCAATCAAACCAGGATGTTTTAAATATCTGCTAGAATTAGGATATGAAAAGGCTATCTATTTTGACCCCGATATATTCATCTTTTCTTCTGTCGATGAGATCTACCAAAAACTTGACAACTACGACATTGCCCTAACACCGCAAATCGTCGGTATTCATAAGAACTATGCTGGCGAGCATCCAGAGTGGGTTATGAATGTCAATGGCATTTTTAACCTCGGTTTCTGTGCCGTTCGCAGTAGTGCCATCTCGCATCGAATCCTTGACTGGTGGCAGCAGAAATTACTCGACAATTGCTTTAATGACAGGAGTGTTGGCAACTTTACTGACCAGAAATGGATGGATTGGATGCCTGGCTTTTTGGGGAATGAACATCTTTACGTTTTCCGCCATTTAGGGATGAATATGGCTCCATGGAATTACTTTGAACGCGAGCTATTTTATAAAGGCGACAAAATAATGGTACGCTTTCGCGCTCAAGACTGCCCCCAACAAGAAGACGAACTTGTATTCTTACACTTTGCCGGCTATGACTACACGAAGATGAAACAAGGCATCATCAGTAGAAAACGCATACAAGACCTAAAGGAGTATGATGATTTGTATATTGCGACCAGCATTTATCAGAAGGCAATCATAGACAATCAAATGCTCTTTGATTCCTTTATTTCCCAATCGTATAGCTATGCGACTTTCAACAACGGGCAGACTATTACCACGTTTCATCGAAGACTTTATCATGGATTGAAATTAGAGAATTATCCCTGCTCAGACCCATTTGCAACGGGAAAGGGTACATTTTATGAAGCAATTTGTAAGAAGGGAATGATTACAGACAGTTCCTACGACAAGGTAAGCCAATACAACATCAAGAACATGGAAGGCAAGAAAAAAGCCATCGGTATGCTATTTGGTGTTTTATTCAAGTTGATAGGATATAAGAGATATGTACTTTTCGTTAAAAGTCTTTACCATTTTTGCAGACCAGAACTTCATCTGTTTCTCATAAAAAAATACATCCGTAGAATAACATAAAAAAACAATTTATTCATCCATTTTGCGTTATTATCATATATGATAAAAGTTTTGATCATTCATCCTTTTGCAGAAAGCTATGCAGATGGCATAGTTTCTCATTGCAACAGTCTCTACCAGTTGTTTCAAAATGACAAGGAGGTAGTGGTGATGGAACCCCAAAACTATCCTTATCGCTCTATAAAACTATTTAATGGAGTCTTCCGTTTTCGCCCTCTTGTCAGAGCCATCAAAAATAGCGGGGCCGACATTGTACACGTACACGGATACACATCTATACAGAGTGGTCAGGCGCTAATTGCCGCAGCTCTGTGTAGAAAAAAAATAGTCTATTCTCCGCACTGGCATCCCTTTAACGAACTACGACGTCCACTCCTTGCAAAATTGTTCTTTTATACAACGATAGCACCCTTTGTCAAGCTATTTGCCTCTCATTGTGTTGGAATAAACGACGAAGACACAGCTTTCCTTAAGAAATTGGGGAGACCCGTAAGTACGTTCCCACATTGGATTGCCCACCAACCATCAGTTTCCTCTATTGAAAGAAAAACTCGACAGATCCTTTTTGTTGGTCGTTTCGATGCAGCTAACAAGGGGATAGACTACCTTTGGCATCTACCTGAAGGCAGATACGACATCCACCTCGTTGGAAGGGGCACCATCAACCCACGCTCTGATATGACAGTGCATACCAACATACCTTCATCTGAGTTGGAAAAACTCTATCGCAGCAGTTCATTGGTTGTCATTCCCTCCCAATACGAGGCATTCTCCCTTGTAGCACTTGAAGCACTCTCAGTAAGCACACCTGTGGTGATGTCAGACAAGGTACGTATAGCCGACTATCTGGGAAATTGCCAAGGAGCCACAGTTTTCCATTACGGAGATTACGATGGTTTCGTAAAGAGTGTTGCAAGCAACATTGGCACTACAGTCAATGTTCAATTTATAAACGACACATTTTCCAAAGCCAAAGCACATCAACAATATTCAAACCTTTACAAAAGTCTGCTGCTAAAATGAAAATTTTTTTCTGTGACAATCGCTTGGGCGGATTACTCGGTTTCCGCATTGACATCATAAGGTATTTCGCCGAACAAGGACATGATGTTTGTCTTGTCGCTCCACCAGCAGTAACTGACTGGGACAAAGTTGGTGCTCAATTGCCAAATGGAGTGAGAATCAAACACATAAAGATGCAGCCATCTGGTATTAATCCATTAAGCGACATCAGTTTATTTTTTCAGTACTTAAAAATATTTCACGACGAACGACCCGATATCGTATTTAATTACACAATTAAACCCAATATCTATTCGGCTATTGCAGCAAAGAGATGTGGAAGTCGTGTTTTTTCCATGTTGGCAGGACTTGGTTATATGTTTGAAGGTAAAGGACTTTTGAAGTCATTAGGACTTCGGCTTTACAAATATGGTCTTAGTAAGGCAGAAAAAATAATGGTTCTTAACCAAATGAATTATGACAAAATGATTGCCACAAAGATGGTTGACCGTAACAAACTATTACATCTAACTGGAGGAGAAGGAGTTAACTTGAATGAATATCAACACAAGCCTACCAACTATACCAATCATACAACCTTCTTAATGGTTTCGAGAATGCTCAAAGACAAGGGATATACTGAATTTATCGAAGCAGCAAAAAAACTGAAAGGACAATGTCAAAATGTCAGTTTTGAAATTCTCGGTCCCACAGCATACGACAGCCCAATGGGAGTTAACCAAGTCACATTCGAAAACGACCAAAAGGCAAGCTTATTTCATTATTTAGGCGTGGTACAAAACATCAATTCGGTAGTTGGTAGAGAAGATGTTGTTGTAGTATTGCCCAGCAAGTATGGTGAGGGACTCAACCGGTCGCTTATGGAAGCCTGTGCCATTGGCCGACCAATCATAACCACAGACATACCCGGTTGTAAAGAAACAGTTGATGAAGGAAGAAATGGTTTCCTTGTTCCTATGGGCGATGCTGAAGCACTTGCAGAAGCTATGAAACGTTTTCTTGCTCTTTCAGAAAACGACAAAGAAAAAATGGCAAGTGAAAGCAGAAAACTCGCCAACGAGAAATTCGACGTCAATAAAGTGATAAAGGTATACGAACAATTCATTAGCCAAGTCTAAATGGAGATTGCTAAAGAAAATTTAACGCTCCATGCAATATTATTGTGTTTTGTCGGTTATATAATAAACAAGCAAAACACATTAGATGACACAATATTTACTCTTCGTTAGCATAGCATTCATACTTAGCGCCGCCTGCGGATTCGTGTTCATACCGCTCATCATGAACTTCTGCAAGGAGAAAGGACTATATGATATACCCGACAGTCGCAAGATTCACAAGACAGCCATACCCCGACTGGGTGGTATCAGTTTTCTGCCCAGCATGCTGCTGGCCTCGATTATCGTGGTGGCCTTACACAATAACCATTTTCTGGGGCATGAGATAACGCTCAGTACCTGGTCGATAGGGTTCTTCGTCAGCCTACTTATCATCTATGGCGTGGGACTGGTGGACGACTTGGTAGGACTTGATGCCAAAACAAAGTTTACAGCACAGATTATCGCTGCGCTACTGCTGCCTATGATGGGACTCTACGTCAACAACCTCTACGGTTTCTTAGGCATCCATGAGATACCGTCCTCTATCGGAATGCCACTCACCGTCTTTATCATCGTCTTTATAAGCAATGCCATTAACCTCATCGACGGCATCGATGGTCTGTCAGCCGGTCTATCGTTGATAGCACTCACAGGTTTCCTTATCTGTTTCCTACGCGAGGGACTCATTGCCTATAGCATCCTCATCGCAGGACTGATGGGTGTGCTGGTGCCATTTCTCTACTTCAACATCTATGGGAAAGCGGACAAGAACCGTAAGATTTTTATGGGCGACTCTGGTTCGTTGACATTGGGTTTCATCCTCGGCTTTTTGTTTGTAAAATTCACAATGTTCAACCCCTCAGTAGCACCGTTTCATTTGGACTCCATGATGCTGGCTTATTCTCTGCTCATCGTACCTGTCTTCGACGTGGTGAGAGTGTCATTAGCTCGCATCTATCATCACAAGCCTATCTTCAGTGCCGACAAGAATCACATCCATCATAAGTTAATGCGAACAGGAATCAATCAGCATCAAGCACTGCTAACCATTCTCCTTCTGTCAATATTTTTTATAACTACCAATATTCTCTTATGGAACATCATCGACATGAGCATCCTGGTGGTTATCGACATTGTGATATGGGTTCTTTTCCACTCTCTATTGGATCGCATACTCAGAAAGAAAGGACAGGCCGTTTTCCTCATCAACCCTAAAGAGACAGCATGAGACGAGCGATTGACTTCTGCATAGCAAGTATATTACTGATTCTTTCAGCACCCGTTTTCCTCATCATCTTCATCCTCATCAAGATGGAGAAAAGCGGACCCGTTATCTTTAAGCAGGAACGCATTGGAAAGGATGCAAAACCTTTTAATATCTATAAGTTCCGTACTATGGTGGTGGACAGTGAACAGGACGGCAAACCCCAGCTGGCAGAGCCCGATGATGATCGTCTCACCAAGAGCGGACGTTTTCTGCGTCGGCATCATCTCGACGAACTGCCTCAGCTGTGGAATGTGCTGAAGGGCGATATGGCATTTATCGGTCCGCGTCCTGAGCGGAAATACTATATCGACCAGATTATGGAGCGCGACCCACGCTACGAGCGACTCTACGAGGTGCGTCCCGGTGTGACCAGCTACGCTACGCTCTATAATGGCTACACCGACACCATCGAGAAGATGCTGCGCCGACTGGAGCTCGATCTTTACTATCTGGAGCACCGTTCCCTGTGGTTTGATACCAAACTACTCATGCAGACTTTTATCAATATTGTGTTCGGCAAGAAATTCTGACCAAACGACCCCATATATCATATATATATCAAATAAAACAGGTAGCAATTAAAAAAAGTAAAAAAAATGTCACTTATTTAAAAGAATTTAGTATCTTTGCAGCCGATATAATACATAAATAAAGATAAGCCAATCCCTACTCTATGAGTTATTTAGATAAAATAGCCAACTGGTACTTCAACAAAAGTACGCTTCCCTACTGGTGTATCCTGCTGATTGACAATGTCATCGTAGTGGTATCCTATTTTGTGATGTGTCTGCTCTTCGACAGGGCCGACCATGCTATTGGCAGTTTTCCCGTGCTGGGTGTTAACATTCTGATATATCTCGTCTTCTATAACATCGGTTTCCGCATCTTCCGCACCTACTCCGGTGTGCTGCGCTATTCAGCCTTTGTCGACCTGCAGCGTGTGGGCTACGCTATGGCTCTGGGCACCACATGTGCCCTGCTGCTGCGCCTGCTGTTTGGCCACAACGAGTATTTCCGCTACGTCACCTATACCGACATCATCAGCTCGTTTATCACCGCCACTTTCCTGCTGTGGATTCTGCGCATCATGGTGAAGACGTTCTACGACGTGCTCTTTGCCAGCAACCGCTCTAAGCGTGCCTATATCTTCGGCATCAAGCACGACGGTATCGCCATTGCCAAGCATATACGCAGTGAGAAGCCCACACGCTTCACGCTGAAAGGCTTTATTACTGTCGACGAGGCCATGGAAGACCACGTGCTGATGGGCAAAAAGGTCTATATGGCCAACGACAAGCTGGTAGAGACGATGGTAGCCAATCGCATCGAAGCCATCATCGTATCGCCCTATCGCCTGAAGGACTTCCGCAACAATCAGCAGTTGCAAGACCAACTCATAAAGGCGGGCATCAAGATTTATATCACGCAGCAAGCTAAGGAGTTCAACGACGATAGCAACAGCAATGAGGAGACCATCGATGTCGGCACGCCCCAACTGAAGGAGATAAGCATCGAAGACCTGTTGCCTCGCGATGAGATCACGGTCGACATGGAGTCTGTTGGCGAACAGCTCACCGGCAAGCGCATCATGATTACCGGTTCGGCAGGTAGCATCGGTAGCGAGATGGTGCGACAGATAGCCATCTACAATCCCGCCGAACTCATCTTGGTAGACCAGGCAGAGACGCCCCAGCACGACATCCGCCTGATGATGAACAAACGCTGGCCCCACATCAAGGCCCACGGTATCGTAGCCAGCATCTGCGAGGAAGACTACATGGATGCCATCTTCAAGATGCACCGTCCCCACTACGTGTTCCATGCTGCAGCCTATAAGCACGTACCGATGATGGAAGACAACCCGTCTGAGAGTGTACGCAACAATATCATGGGAACGCGTGTGATTGCAGATCTCGCTGTCAAATACGAAGTTCAGAAATTCGTGATGATCTCTACTGACAAGGCTGTAAACCCCACAAATGTCATGGGCTGCTCAAAACGTATCTGTGAGATCTACGTACAGAGTCTCGATAAGGCTATCAAGGACGGCAAGATTAAGGGAAAGACGCAGTTTGTCACTACCCGATTCGGCAACGTGCTGGGAAGCAACGGCTCGGTGATTCCACTTTTCAAGGAACAGATTAAGAACGGTGGTCCCATCACAGTGACCGATCCTAACATCATACGATTCTTCATGCTGATTCCTGAGGCCTGTAAACTGGTACTCGAAGCCGGCACAAAGGGTCATGGTGGCGAGATCTTCGTCTTCGACATGGGCAAACCGGTGAAGATTGCTGATCTGGCACAACGTATGATTATGCTGAGTGGTGCCAAGAACGTAGAGATAAAGTTCACGGGATTACGCCCGGGAGAAAAACTCTACGAAGAAGTGCTCAACGAGAAAGAAACCACGAAGCCCTCGTTCCATGAGAAGATACGCATCGCTAGTGTACGTGAATACGACTACAACGATGTATGCCACCAGATTGATGCGCTCTACTCCATCAGCAAGAACTTCGATGACATGAAGACCGTAGGTAAGATGAAGGAGATAGTGCCCGAGTTCAAGAGCAACAACTCCATCTACAGCCAATTAGATTAATATTTACGGAAATGCAAACGCAGATGGTGCTCGGACTCGAGTACCATCTTTTCATTTTCAAGCGTCTTTACATCAAAAGTCTCACGCAGACTGTTCACACCCGTATAGCTAATGGTTGCCGTACAGGTAATTACACTGTCGGAAATCATACGGTTGTCAGCTATTGGATTAAAGAGTTCCAGTCTACCGCCCTCGTGCTTGAAATTGAAAAAGATAGCGAGATGTCTGTCTGCATGACTATCACGGACACCAAGCAGAGGTCCCTGTACTGACCAGAACAGGAGTGAGTCACGCATATCTGTCGTCCCTCCCGTTATCAAGGTATCTACACGGGTCATCTGCCAGAATCCGTCCAACTTCCCATTATCTGATGTATTCACCTCACAACCAGCCAGCATCATTGCTGCACAGGCCATAGCACTATAAAATATCTTTTTCATTCTTTTAACCACGAATTACACATTTTTTCGAACACAAATTACACTTTTTTCGAACACGAATTACACGAATTAAACGAATTCTTACTCACCACAGAGGCACGGAGCCACAGAGTCTATATACTCCCCTCCCTCTCGGGTAGGGGCTGGGGGTGAGGCTTTACCACCTTACATTTTTCATGATGGTCACCTGTGCTCCCACATTATCGCCCAACAGTTCACCATGGTCGAGGGCGAAAGCCCCCTTCACACTCCAACCCTTAAAAGGCGAGGTCTCATCAAAAGTATAAGATGCTTCTGCCAGGATACTGAAGTTCTTCTTTGGATTAGCATAGGGAATATCATAGGTACCATATCCTTTCTGCCAGGTGAACAGAGCACGATAATGCAAGCGAGGCAGCGGGTCGCCTGCGAATCCCAGATGCCATGCCGAAAATCGATTGTCTTCTACTCTTATCTCGCGACTACTATTATAAAGAGGTGACAGATAGAGCGGATTACCCATCACCTGTCCCCAGTGTTGCCACCCCGACATAATAAAATGGTTGTAGTATTGGTCACGGCCACCTATATCATCAGGACTCTGCTGCGTATGATCGTGATATACTGGGCCACTCTGGTACTTCGTGTACAGATACTCTATCACCACATGACTGAGCCATGGCATCTGCTTCAGACGCAGTTCTGCACCCAGCATCATATCATTCAAGTCGTAAAGGAACAGACGATTGTCCTTCTTCACATTCCACTCGACACCCGTGCCGTAGCCATCATAGTCTACCTGAAACATTGCCGACTGATCCTCAAAGAAGTGATCACCATAGACAGATACGCCCCACTTGTCGTAGTCGAGGTTCACACGCGCCACCCAACTACCCAGATGATTGCCACTGGTATTACGATAGATAGTCTCAACAGCCTCTCCTCCGCCAGGAATCAGTGCTTTTAGCATTCCTTTCAGACCGCCCTCGTTCTCAACTGTCAACTGTTCTATGCCCACCATATAAGATGTGCCGCCATACTGACATGCCATCTCCAGTCCTAGTTCAGCCGTCAGGTGTTTCTTTCCAATACGCAGATAACCGGCTTTGGTATGCAATAGGGAATGTTCGGTATATTTGGTCTGTTTCATGGTAAAGTCTTTCTGCCAATTATCATCAGTCGCCATACCATAAGCAATATGTCCCTTCAGTGCCAGCCAACCATTGGTATAAGGGATATTCCAGTAATCGGGCAACGACAGGCGGACACTGGGTACTGGACGGGCATTGATGCCGAAGGTCTGAGAGCCCGTACTCAACTCTTGATTTTTGAGTTCCATGGGCTGTTCCTTGCTACCTACAGTGAGCACACCTTTCAACCAGCGCAGTTCACCGTAAGCCTGTTGCACGACCACCGTACTAGTAAAACCTGAAGCAACTGCAACATCAACAGCGGCACCCCACCCCCACTTCTTCGCAGAGTCGTTGGCCAAGGCGCGGAATGCACTAGCACGGAGATAACCGTTGGTCTTGTCAAGTGAGCTCAGTCCGTACTTATTCGCATTGAGCCATAACGGGGTATGATCGCCACCAGCCATTGTCACCTGTGCTTCGGTACGCACCTCCACCTGAGCCTGAACAGCCAAAGAGCATACCAGTGCCCCCATCAATAAAAACTTATTGCACATAAATAAAAACGTCTTTTCGATGCAAAAATACTACTTTTTCCCAACAAAACCATTCATTATAGGGATTTTCCTCCACGTATTTAGGGAAAATCCCTTTTTTATGCACAAAAAAGCGCATATCTTTGCAGCAGAAACAAACAGAAGTTTAGTTTTTTGTATTTTAGAAATAATAAAAATTATAGGAGATACGATTATGAAGAAGATGATGTTCACCCTGATTGCCATGCTGACGATAGCAGCAACGGCCAACGCCATGAGTTACGAACAGGCTCGCAACGAGGCGCTGTTCCTTACCGACAAGATGGCATACGAACTCAACCTGAGTGATTCACAATACGAGGCAGCCTACGAGATCAACCTCGACTATCTGATGAGTGTTGCTACCGTCGATGACCTGTATGGCACCTATTGGGAGCGCCGCAACCTCGACTTGAGCTATGTGCTCTTCTCATGGCAGTGGGATCTCTACCGTGCAGCTTCCTACTTCTTCCGTCCACTGTATTGGAACGCCGGCTATTGGCACTTCGGCATCTATGCCCGTTATCCACACCGTGACTACTTCTACTTCGGACGCCCTCATTTCTATGCCTCCTATCGTGGCGGACACAGCTGGCGCATGAATGGCGGACGTAGTTTCTACGAGGGACATCGCGACCACTATCGTCCAGGACACATCACACGCGACAACCACTTCGGTATGCGCAATGGATGGGATCGCGGCGACTATCGCAACAACCACGGACACAGCAGTTCAACTCGTATCACCGCAGGTGGCCGCGGCAACAGCGGATTCGGCAGCGGCCGCAATAACAACAGTGACTTCGGACGCGGACGCGGGCACGACAATAATAGCAACATGAGCAATGGCACTCGTGGAGACATGAGCAATGGCACTCGTGGAGACATGAGCAATGGCACTCGTGGAGACATGAGCAATGGCACTCGTGGAGACATGAGCAACAGCAACCGTGGAGGCAGCAACATGCACAACAACTCACACGGCAACTTCGGGGGTAGCAGGAATAACAATACGACACCGACCCGCAGTTATAACAATAGCCACACACGTACCACCAGAGATGTGACACAGCAAACACATAATTCAGGTATGCATAGTTCTACAGGGGTGGGACATTCGAGAACTCCTATGCGCAATAGCGAAAGTGTGATGAGCAACCGCAGTTCAAGCCATAGCGGTTCCAGTAGTTTCAATCGCGGAGGCGGTTCCAGCAGAGGCAGCTCCAGCAGTTTCAATCGCGGAAGCGGTTCCAGCAGAGGCGGCTCCAGCCACGGCAATTTCGGGGGTGCTCGTAGGAGATAAGCAACATAAAAATCAGCAAATGGTCATTTCATACTAAGAAATGACCATTTTTCTTTTTATTATGATGGTATTTTCAAAAGATTTGACTACCTTTGCACAAAGAACTAAAATCAAAATTGACTATGGATATTATAAAAAGATTCTTGAATTACACGCAGTTTGACACACAATCATCAGAAGAAAGCGAGAGCGTACCCAGTACAGCGAAGCAACTCGTCTTTGCACGCTACCTGAAAGAGGAGCTTGAGCGCGAAGGTCTTGATGATGTGGAGATGGACGACAAGGGATATATCTATGCCACACTGAAAGCGAACACTAAAGATGAGGTACCCACGATTGGCTTTATCTCCCACTATGACACCAGTCCCGACTGTTCTGGTGCCAACATTAAGCCACGTATCGTAGAAAACTATGACGGCAATGATATTGAACTCTCAGAAGGCATTCTGCTTAGTCCGAAGAAATTCCCTGAACTACTCTCCCATGTGGGCGAGGATCTCATTGTGACCGATGGCCACACCTTGCTAGGTGCCGATGACAAAGCCGGCATAGCAGAGATTGTGCAGGCTATGGTCTACCTGCAAGAGCATCCTGAGATTAAACACGGTAAGATTCGCGTGGCATTCAACCCTGACGAAGAAATAGGTATGGGCGCTCATCATTTCAACGTAGAGAAATTCGGCTGCGAATGGGCTTACACGATGGATGGCGGTGAGGTTGGCGAACTAGAATTTGAGAATTTCAACGCTGCCAGTGCTAAGATTACCATCAAGGGCGTCAGCGTACACCCGGGCTATGCAAAGGATAAGATGGTCAATGCTTCACTGTTGGCTGCCGAATTTGTCGGACTGTTGCCTGCTGACGAGACACCCGAGACGACTGAAGGCTATCAAGGCTTCTACCATTTGACAGGTATGCAGACAGCAACCGAACAGGCTAAGCTCTCCTATATCATCCGTGACCACGACCGTAATAAGTTTGAAGACCGCAAGCGCTTTATCCAGCGCAAGGTCGACGAGATGAACCAGAAATACGGAGAAGGCACCGTTGTGGCTGAGATCAACGACCAGTACTACAACATGAAGGAGAAGATAGACCCTCAGATGCATGTTATCGACCTGGTGCTGAAAGCCATGCAGGAGGTAGGTGTTGCTCCTCAGGTGCGTCCCATCCGTGGTGGTACCGATGGAGCCCAACTGTCCTTCAAGGGTCTCCCCTGCCCCAACATCTTCGCCGGAGGTATCAACTTCCACGGTCCCTATGAGTTTGTTCCCATCCAGTCGATGGAGAAAGCAATGAACGTTATCGTCAAGATTTGTCAATTAGTAGGAGAATATAATGGCTGAACTCCCTGCACTCATCTCTGACCTGGCCCTCATCCTTGTAGTAGCCGGTATTGTCACACTTGTCTTCAAACGTCTGAAGCAACCATTAGTATTGGGGTATATCGTGGCAGGCTTCCTGGTGAGTCCCCATATGCCTTATACCGCCTCCGTCGTTGACATGTCGAACATCCATTTGTGGGCCGACATCGGTGTGATGTTCCTGCTGTTCTCCCTTGGTCTCGACTTCTCATTCAAGAAGATTCTGAAGATGGGGGCGTCTCCGATAATCTCTGTCATCAGTATCATCTTTGCGATGTCGATGTTGGGCATCTTTGTAGGTCGTATGTTCGGATGGTCGCAGATGGACTGCATCTTCCTGGGTGGTATGCTTGCCATGAGTTCCACCACTATTATATATAAGGCATTCGATGACCTGGGTCTGCGTCAACAGCAGTTTGCAGGTTTGGTAATGTCGGTGCTTATCCTTGAAGACATCCTCGCCATTGTGATGATGGTGATGCTGAGTGCCATAGCCAGTGGAACAGGAGCTGACAGCACACAGATGGTTGAATCAGTAGTGAAGATCGTATTCTTCCTTGTGCTGTGGCTAGTAGTCGGTATCTTTGCCGTTCCTCTGTTTCTTCGCAGTGTCCGAAAACTTATCAATGCCGAGGTACTGCTCATCGTGTCCTTAGGACTCTGTTGCGCGATGGCAGTCTTCTCTACCAAGGTAGGCTTTTCGTCCGCCTTTGGTGCATTTATCATGGGTAGCATCCTTGCTGAGACTATCGAGGCCGAGCGCATCGAAAAACTCGTAGAACCTGTGAAGAACTTGTTTGGAGCAGTCTTCTTCGTCTCTGTAGGTATGCTTGTCGACCCCAATATCATTGTGGAATATGCTCTGCCTATCCTGACCTTGGTACTCACCATCATCATCGGTCAGAGCATTTTCGGCTCGTTCTCGTTCATGCTTGGTGGCGAGAGTCTGAAGTCTGCCATGCGTTGTGGCTTCTCTATGGCTCAGATAGGTGAGTTCTCATTTATCATCGCCTCGCTGGGACTGTCACTGGGTGTCATCAGCGACTTCCTCTACCCTGTCGTGGTAGCCGTCTCTGTGATTACGACCTTCCTCACACCTTACATGATCCGTTTGGCAACACCAGCCTATAATGCACTGGAACATCGTATGCCATCACGTCTGATTCGTGCCTTGAATCATTTCTCGATGAGTCATCCGAACACGACGAAACAGAACAAATGGAAAGATCTGCTCACCCAGATGGCCATTAATACGGTCATCTACAGCATCCTCACTGCCGCTACTATCGCTGTCATGTTTATTTTCGCCGAACCCTTTCTCAGAAAGGCGATGCCTTGGCAGTTCACCGTACTCAGTTATCAGTTGTCAGTAGCCGACATACTGATTGCTTTACTCACCATCCTGCTCATTTCTCCCTTCCTGCGAGCTATGATTATGAAGAAGAACCACAGTGAGGAATGGGAGTCACTATGGGAAGAGAGCAATCGCAACCGTCCACCACTATTATTTACCATTTTAGTACGTGCCTTCATAGCACTGGCCTTTATCTTCTACGTCTGCCAGCATCACCTTCATTTCGGAACCGCCGTTGTCATCATCTTTGGTATTGCAGCCGTGTTACTGATAGTACAGTCGCGAGGTATCAAGCACCGCAGCATTCTATTGGAACGTCTGTTTGTCAACAATCTGCGTTCACGCGACATCGAGGCACAGGTGCATGGCAAGAAGCGCCCACTCTATGAAGGTAAGTTGCTCGACCGTGATATCCACATTGCCGATGTAGAAGTACCCGGCAACTCGCTATGGATGGGTCAGACTCTGCGCCAGTTGAAGCTGGGTCAGAAATATGGCGTCCATGTGAGTAGCATTCTGCGTGGCGGCAACCGTCTGAACATCCCCGATGGCGACTACATTATTTTCCCCTTCGACCGTCTTCAAGTCATTGGCAGCGACGAACAGTTGAGCAAACTGAGCAGTGCCCTTGAGAAGGAAGTGCTCGGCATGGACGTGGAGTTGGAGAAGCGTGAGATGAAACTGCAACAGATGATTATCGGAGCCGACAGTCCCTTCATCGGCAAGACACTGGAGGAGAGTGGCATCCGCAGCATCTACAGTTGCATGGTGGTAGGTTTGGAAGAAGGTAAAGAGAACCTCTCGCCCTTCCGTCCCACCCGCAAGTTCCAAGAGGGCGACATCATCTGGATTGTGGGTGAACAAGACGCACTCGACGCGATAATGGAGAAATAATTAGAAGAAGAGTATGTTGGAACTGTTGAATGAGGTAAACGATGCGATATGGGGCTATTGCCTGATAGCCCTGTTGGTGGGCTGCGGCCTGTGGTTCACGTGGCGTTCCCGCTTTGTGCAGTTCCGTATGGTAGGCGAGATGCTACGCCTGCTGACCGATGCCTCTGTCAAGCCCAAGGGCAACGAGAAACACATCTCTTCGTTTCAGGCCTTTGCCGTATCACTGGCGTCACGTGTAGGCACCGGCAACTTAGCCGGCGTAGCCACAGCCATTGTCGTCGGTGGTCCAGGCGCCGTGTTCTGGATGTGGGTCATGGCTCTCTTTGGCGCTTCTACCGCCTTTGTAGAATCCACGTTGGCACAACTCTACAAACAGCATCACACCGACTCCTTCATTGGCGGTCCGGCATATTACATCCGTCGTGGTCTTCACAGCCGGTGGATGTCGATGCTGTTTGCCGTGCTGATCACGCTGACCTTCGGACTGGCCAACAACTCCGTACAGGCCACACCATCACCGGTGCGATGGAGGGGGCCTTTGGATGGAATCCACAGATAGTGGGCGGCGTGATGGCAGCCGTGACACTACTCATCATCTTTGGCGGCATCCAGCGCATTGCCCGCGTCAGCGCAGTGCTGGTGCCAGTTATGGCAGTAGGCTATTTCGTGCTGGCCCTTGTCATCATCATCATGAACATCACACTGGTGCCCCATGTCTTCCGGGTGATTATCGAGAGTGCCTTCGGCATTCATCAGGCCGTAGGCGGTGCGGTGGGTGCAGCCATCATGAATGGTGTGAAGCGCGGACTGTTCAGCAATGAGGCGGGTGAAGGCAGTGCCCCTAACGCCGCTGCAACGGCAGCTGTCTCCCACCCCGTGAAGCAGGGACTCATTCAGGCATTGGGCGTATTCACCGACACGCTGGTGGTCTGTTCGTGCACAGCATTTATCATTCTGATTAGCGGACTCTACACCTCGCCGGAACTCAACGGCATCACACTGACACAGGCTGCACTGCAGTCGGAGGTAGGCTCATGGGGTCCCACCTTCGTAGCCATCGCCATCCTGCTCTTCGCCTTCTCGTCCATCATCGGCAACTACTATTACGGTGAAGCCAACGTTCGCTTCATGACATCGAGTCGCCGGGTGATGACGCTCTATCGCCTTGCATCAGGCGGGGTGATGATTATCTTTGGCGCCCTGGCCACGCTCGATGTGGTGTGGAGCATGATTGACTTCTTCATGGCGCTGCTCACGATGTGCAATCTGGCAGCTATTATCCTGTTAGGGAAATATGCCTTCCGTCTGCTCGACGACTACCGCCAGCAGCGCCGACAGGGAGTGAAAGCCCCCGTCTTCCACCGCAGTCAGTTGCCCGAGATAGAGCAAGATATCAGTTGTTGGGATTGAGTTAGTACCACTGCACCGATCGTGAGTAGCCGCTGCGCTTGTCGTACTTCAGTGCATCGGTAAGTGTTGATGCGTTACAACGGAATGAGAAGTTATAACTGGTGTAAGGCGCCAGCACTACCGAGCACGACATATTGAAGCAGTGCAGGTCACGACTGAGCGATGCTGTAGTCATTGATATCTTCTTGTTCTCAAAGTCATAGCCCGACGAGAACGAGATATTCCATCCCTCTGAGATGCGTAGGTTACCACTGATGTTCAGATTCTGTGTGAACTTATAAGGGTAGCGCATGGAGCTGTAGTTGAACTTCGAGCGGTCGGTATCCTCACGCATGGTGACACCATATCCGAAACTGACAGACCATGGAAGTCCAAATGCCATGTATCCGTCCTCGTCGACATCAGCCTTATCCTTGTTCTTGTTGCGCTTAGCACCATGCTTACCGGCTTCGAGGTCACGGTCTACATTGGTTTCCACCTCATTGTCATACTCGTCCTCGTCATCCTCTTCTTGGCGACGATTCCTATCCTTGTCCTTGTTCTTATCCACCTTCTCACCGCGCAACCACTTGAACAGGTTGGCAATCTTCTCATTCGAGAGGGTGTACGAAATATTCTGTGACATGCCCTGGAAACGACCTATCTTACCCTGTTGCCAGTAGGTGGTATGCTCACTCAGCCGTGGTGTAGCACCCACTGAGTCGGCCTCGTAGACGTAGCTGGCAAAGATAGCACTGAGGTTGAACGTATAACTCTTCGTCAGTTTCAGTCGGATACGTGCCGAGAGGTCACTCCAGGGTCTCACCTTTGCCGCCAAGTTATACGACATCGATGCCCCCAGTTCATCAATCAGGCTTACCTTTTTAATAGAGTCATTGCTGTCGCGTATCTTCATCTCGATATTGTTCGACATGTCAAACGAGATACTTCCTGTCTTTCCCTTGCCAGGTACCCCATAGAGACTTCCTTGATAGGGAGAGTATTCTACCAACGAGACGGAGCCGTCGGCATTCGTCTTCTGATAGGTCTCGTAGTAACCGTAACGCGAAGCGCTGAAGTCGGGTGCATAACTGAAACTGACCGATGGTGTAAAGACATGTCGGATGCGGTCAATCTTATTTCCGAAGAGTTTACGCCAAGGGATGTACATACCATATAGCTTGGTAGATGCCGAGACAGAGAGATTCCAGTTATAGACGTTATAGAAGCCATTAATGGTGTCGCTGACTTCCTTTCCGGCAGCCTCGTCCCAGGAGCGCATCACCTTATTGGAGTAGGTGCGGTCGGTGAAGTTGAACGATGGGTTGATGTTCAGATAGCCCAGCAGTGTGAAGTTAGCACTCACAGGGATAGAGTGTTGCATGCCGTTACGCCAGTCCTTGATGAGGTTGGAGTGGAGCAGTTCACTTTCCTTCGTGTTGATGGAGTTGCTGAAATGACCTGTATACGACATTGAGATTTTCTCGTACCAACGTTCCTTGCCCACCATCTTCTTGCGCTTGAAAGGATAGAAACGCGAGATAGAGATATTCAGGTCGGGCAGCGTCATGGCGATAGTAGAGTCGCGCATGTTCTGACTGAGGTTCATCGTCGTCGAGATATTCATGCCGATACTCGAGAAGCCGGTGCTATAACTTACAGACGAAGTACGTGTCGATTGTGTCATCGTCTGCGGGTTGTACATCGACGTGAGGTTGTTGCGCTCATAGCTCGATGTTGCAAAGTTGACCGATGCCGAGAGGGTTGAGAAGGGATTGGCCTTCGCATCCTGACGGTGGCTCCACTGTATCTTGAAACTGGTCTGTTTGGAGTAGTCAGGCAAATTCTTCTCACCTGTCACCGAGTTCTGGTAACTGGCATAGAACGAGCCGCTGTAGCGATAACGCTTACGGTAGTTGCTGGCCACCGATGCGCCCCACGAGCCCTTGGTATAGATCTCACCCAGCAGTTTCAAGTCCATCTTGTCGCTGATGGCGAAGTAGTAGCCACCGTCACGCAGATAGAAGCCACGCTCAGTCTCGTCGCCGTAGGTAGGCATGATGAAACCGCTACTATAACTCTTGGAGAAGGGGAAGAAGCCGTATGGGATAGCGAGAGGCACCGGTACGTCGCACACCACCAGATAGGCAGGTCCGAAGACGACATCCTTTCCCGGTCGCACCTTGGCACGACTCATGGCGATATAGAAGTCGGGATGCGGATCATCACAAGTGGTATAGCGTCCGTGCTGCAGGAACAACTCACCATTGGCACCGCGTTTAGCCACCTCACTGGTCAGGAAGCCCTCTTCCTGTTGAGTGTACACCTGTTGTATCAAACCCTTCTTCGTCTTGAAGTTGAAGGCCATCGTGTCGTTCTCATAGGTATCGCTACCCATCTTGAAGACAGGCGTTCCAAACTTCTCACCCGTTACCGAGTCTTGTCCACCAGTGGCATGTACCAGTGATGAGTCAAGGTTCATATAGATCATCTCACTCTGCAGGTCCATGTTCTGGTATTTCACGTGCGAACTGCCGAAGAGATGAGCCATCCCCGATCCGGCCTCATAGATGAGCGAGTCGTCAGCTGAGAATTCCACCGGTGCGTCGATACCATTCTTCTTCTGACGGTTCAGCGAGTCCAGGCGCAAGGAGTCGTCGATGACCTTGTTGTATTTGTAGATAGCCAACTCCAGTGAGTCCATCACCGTGGTGTCGCGCTTCATGGCGGCACGCGCCGGACGGTTGCCACTCAGCAGCGTATCCGTCAGAGTCGGTATGCTGTCAGTCGCTATAGAGTCAGCAACCATTTCCGCCGTCAGCGTATCACCGTCAGCGGTCGTAGTCACAGAGTCGTTGTTCTGCCTAGACAGATTCAGATGTGTGAAGTCGGGTGAGACTTGCTGGGTAAGGTCAGTAGGATTCGTTGATGGGGATAACGAGCGTACTGCCCCCGTCTCTCTTTCCACCTTACTCTTGAAGAGAGACGACGGCGTGCAAGCCCACAAGTGAATGAAGGCAATAACCAGCAAAAGGATGCCTGTCTTCTGTTTCACGGCTGCAAAGGTACTACTTTTTAGTGAAGAGTGAAGAGTGAAGAGTGAAGAATTTGCTGCTGCCTTAGATTTTTTAACGCTTTATTCAAACTTTTCAGCCCATAACAGAAACTTCCGCACCCCTTCCTGACCAAATCGGGCCAGACTATGGGCCGCCTGTTCCACCGTCAACACCCGCTCTGGATGCGACTTTGAATAAAACTTATCGGCATAGCACACCACCTGTTCCTCCTGTGTCTCCGGCTCGTAATTGGCCAATGGCAGGGGCAGTCCCTGACGCTCTATCTGCTCTTGAGTGATACCCGTGCCGGTATGACGTTCGGCTACTCGGGCATGCAGTGGGTAGCCCTCCTCCCTCAACAGTTTACCACCGATAAGTCCATGACGGATATAATGATCCTCACCATTGCAGTAGATAGAAGGAGCGTGACACCAGCGGATGCCTATGTCGTGTAGCATGGCAGCCTCTTCCAGGAAAGCACGGTCCAGATGCAGTTCTGGATGGCGATTGGCTATCAGCAGACAGCGGTCGGCAACCTGTCGCGAGTGTTTTATCAACAGCCGGCGCAGGTCGTCGTCTTCGGGGTAGTATTTATTGATGATTGCCTGATAGTCCATTTTCTATGCTTTCTTTCTTCTTTTTCAGGGCCTCAGGGTTATAGAGGTCGCTGCCGGTCTTTTCATACAAGGTCTGAAACATATCGTGGAGGGTGGAAGCCGACTGCCACTGCGTGAAAGGCAACGTGGCACCGCCCATCTCCATCTTCACGATATTATTGCTGCTGAAGCGTTCCACCAGATAGGCATGGGTCAGCGCCGACATCTCCATGCGTCCCAGTACATCCGACTGCACGCCCAGCAGGTCAACAATCACGACAAGATCAGCCAGTATGTGGGTGCTTTGATTCGACACATAGACACTGTCGAACGTCAGTCGTTCACCATTGTCGAAGGTAATCGACAGACGTAGGTCCTCACGCTGTTTCAGACTATCCAACCGATATTCCTGAATAACCTTACGCAGTTCGCCAATGGGTGACAGCGACTGTAGGCGCAAGCCAACAGAGCCGGCCTTCAGTCCTCTGCCCGAACAGTCTATCTGAGCGAAATAAAGTATGTTAGAGGCCATCCCCATCCGTTCACGATGTACCAATTGGCGCGTCTTCATCTCGCACAGATGAAGGTCCGCCTTATCCGACTTTCTGTAGGAAAACGCAACCGTCTGCGCCTGTATGCCGGCACCCATTGCCAACATAAACATCAGCAACGTCGTCCGTATGATTGTCATTATTGTCTTCATAATCTTTAGCCGCTGTTACCCGTTGTCGCCGGTGTTCTAAAATGTTATTGTTTAATGTTTACGATGCAAAGGTAAGAAAAACTTTTGAAAATGCCTAACAAAGAACAGGGATTATCCTTGCATCAGCAAAATAACAGCAAGTGAACACCTCTGAAATGAAAAATTTTCCGTAACTCGGAGCATCAGGCAGAGATACAGAGGCTTTGGGTAAACAGACGCAAGCGGTATGAACAGGGGCTGACAAGATAACACTCGTTCCCCTTACATCTGTCCCATACTAACAAGAAGTAGCGACGTTCTGGAATTGAACGCCGCTACTTCTTCATTTAATTATAATCAGGTTCTTATCTGTCCCAAATGCTGCTACTGCCACCTTGATCACTAATAATGAGCTCATCAGCAGAATTGTCCCAGCCAGTTGTTTGCACATCACTTACTTCACCACTTCCAGCCAGAAGCTGTGTCATGTACTGTAACTCAATTGCCTTCATAGAGGGCTTCATATATTCTTTCTTCATATCGCTTACTTGACAAGTATTTTTTTACCTTTATTGATATACATTCCGCGTTGTGAGGGCTTTCCGCTGAGCTTGCGTCCGTCGATGGTGTACCAGTAATCACTCCCCTCGCCCTTAAAGTTCCCCTCGCCTTTCGGAGAGGGGTTAGGGGTGAGGCCGGGGCCTGGGGTGAGGCTGATGCCTGTCGTTTCTTCATCGTCAAAGCTTAATGCAAACGCACGCGCCTGAGTCCCGGCGTGTTCCTTGATGTATGGCACTGAGAAGTAGACACGACATGAGCGAATCTGGCGGTCAATGGTTGAGTAGTACAGTGTGTTTGCGTCACCCAAGAATAGGATGCTCTTGTCATTAGCTGTCACGCTGACAGGCGAGTATGTACCCACCATCTGTACTATCTCCAGCCCTGTGAAATGAGCTATACGCCGAAAAAAAGGCTCCCGCAGTCCCTTTGCTGCGCGAGCCCTTTTTTATTCTTTTATTTTTTTATTCTTAATCTTCGTCCCAGTCGCTTTCGTAATAGCGGCCACGGGCAGCAGTGCTGCCACCTCCGACTATAGACAATAATACTTGGTCAGGAAATAGGTGCGGTCCCAATCGAGGATCTTCCGCTGCGATTCCTTCTCGGGGTGGATGTTGAACTCGTCGAAGATCATCAGCTGCTTGTTCTCCAGGTCATAGA
>Ga0247609_10002054_pt1 | contig 22198 bp, 8 predicted proteins | sample 172DNAGHGlowgp2_FD_193487 | JGI IMG/M metagenome (GOLD analysis project Ga0247609, IMG submission 193487) | Sheep rumen microbial communities from Palmerston North, Manawatu-Wanganui, New Zealand - 1728 DNA GHGlow gp2 | ecosystem: Host-associated > Mammals > Digestive system > Stomach > Rumen ...
TATATTTTCATAATGATATTTATCTATTTCAAAATCAGTTTCATCATTAACTAATACATTAACAAATGTAGTATCTTTGTAGGTTCTTGTATATACTTCAACCTTTTCATCTTCAAAAACTATTTCTTCATTAGCATAAATAAGTGCATATCTAAAATTATGATATGGCTTAGATTCATAAAATCCAATAACTCCTGGATTTTGAACTACCTTAACCTTATGCTCATGTAATAATTTTCTTTTTAACCAATCATCAAACGACATAGGTCACACCTACTTTCCTACCCGATTATAACATATTTGTATTAAAAATAATATGTTAAATTTTGGAATTAAAATAAGCTTATGATAAAATTGTACTAGGTGATAATTGTGAATAAGAAAATATATTTTGTCGCTCCAAGCTTTGGAGTAACTATATCTCCATATAAGGAAAGATTTAAAAAGGCATTAAAAAATTTAAAGGAATTAGGATATGATTATATCATTGGTGATAATGTATATAAAAATAAGGGCATTGCCTCTTCTAATACACCCGAATTAAGAGCTAAAGAAATAATGGATGCTTATAATTCTGATTGTGATATTATTTGGTCTGTTGGTGGTGGCGAGGTTATGGTTCAAATATTAGATAAAATAGATTTCAACCAAATTAAAAATAAGAATAAATTATTTATAGGCTTTTCAGATAATACAAATCTAACATATACAATAACAACCTTAACAGATAATGTATCTATTTATGGAGCTAACGCACCATCATTATCATTATTAACATATGATGCATTAGACACATTAAAAATGGTTGAGGGAGAAAAGATATTTAAAGGCTATAAAAAGTGGCAATATGAGGATTTAGATGAATCTCCAATTCATGATTATGTATTTGATATGAAAACTAAAATGAAGGTATATAATTATGAAAAACCAATTGAAGGAATATTAATTGGTGGATGCCTAGATTGCTTAGTAGGACTATGTGGTACTAAGTTCGATAACACAGTTAATTATATTAATAAGCATAAAAATGATGGAATTATAATGTATATGGAGGCATGTGATTTTAATTCTATTCAATTACTAAGAGCCTTAACTACATTAAAGTATGCTGGCTGGTTTGATAATGTAGATGCATTCCTAATTGGTAGATCAAATAATTATTTTGATAAATCATTTAATTTATCAATGACAGATGCTTATTTAAATGTATTATTACCTTTTAATAAGCCAATCATATTAGATATGGATTTAGGTCATAGATCTCCATCAATTCCAATTAAGAATGGAGCTAAAGCTAAAGTTACTTATAATAGGAATAGTATTAAATTTGAATATGAATAAATAAAAATTTCCTCCAGTTACTACCATTTACCAGTAGTTTCTGGAGGAATTTTTAGTCATATTTTAATAACTAATGACACAATTAGGAATTTTCCAACCATAAAATGGGTTGTTTTAGGGAATTTTCCAACCTTGAAAAAGGGCATTTTAGGGAATTTTCCAACTTTTTACTATTTTGACCACTTAAAAACTCCCCTTTACACAAAAATAAGGGGAGTCAATTTATTTATTTTCCTAAACAGAATTTTGTAAATAATGCAGTTATCAATTCTTCAGGATAAGATTCACCGGTAATCTCACCTAATGCATCAAATGCGTCCTTTATATCTATTTCAATTAATGAAATATCAACTAATGCTTCTGTTGCCTCTTTTGCATTTAATAAAGAATTATATGCCTTATTCATTAATGCTATTTGTCTATTATTATTTAAATAATTACCATCCATATTCTTTATAGAATTAATAGATGTAATCTCTAATATTTTTTCTGATAAAATATCCATTCCTTCGTTTCTTAAAGCTGAAATAGATATAGAACCAGGAATTGATATTTTAGCATCTAAATCATTCTTATTTAAAATGATGATTCTATTCTTATTTTCTGTTAGTTTTAATAATTCATTATCTAAATCATCTAATTCCTTAGATGCGTCTAAAACCATTAAAACTAAATCAGCCTTTTCAATTGCCTTCTTACTTCTTTCAATACCAATAGATTCTACATAGTCCTCTGTTTCGTGGATACCTGCAGTATCAATAAGATTTAAGGTAACATTTCTAATATTTAATCTACCCTCTACTAAATCTCTTGTAGTACCAGGAATATCAGAAACAATAGCCTTATTTTCATCTAGCATCATATTTAATATAGAGCTTTTACCTACATTAGGCTTTCCTACAATTGCTGTATTAACACCATGAATAGCGATTGTAGATATTTTAGAATTATCTAATATAACCTTAATATCCTTAATCATTTCATCAATGATAGGTCTAATATAATTATGTGTAACATCTACAGAATCCTCATATTCAGGATAATCTATATTAACCTCTATTTCAGCTAATAAATTTAATATCTTATCTCTAAATTTAGTTATTAAATTTTTAGTTGATGATCTTAAGGAAGATAAAGATGATTTTAATGCAATATCATTTTCAGATGAAATAATATCCATTATAGATTCTGCCTCAGTTAAATCTAATCTATGATTTAGGAATGCTCTTTTTGAGAATTCTCCTCTTTCAGCTAATCTAAATCCATTATTTAATAAAACACCTAAAACTCTATTAGTAACATAGACACCACCATGGCATCCAATTTCGATAATGTCCTCACCATCAAATGAATTAGGTCCCTTAAATACAGTACATAAAACCTCATCTATTACTTCATTATTTTCAATAATATGACCATAATGAACAGTATGTGATTTAACCTTTGTTAAATCCTTACCCTTAAATACCTTACTAACTAATGAGAATGTATCAGGTCCAGAACATCTTATTACAGATATCGCACCTACACCATATGGAGTTGCTATCGCACAAATATTATCATTCATAAAAAATGCTCCTTTCCATATTTACAAACAAGATTATATCATATTATTTCTTTTTCTTTATTTTTTTTATTAATACATATGATAAACCACCAATTAATAATACACCAATCACAGAGCCTAAAATAACATAGCTATAATTAAATTCCTCTTCCTCAGTAGATTCATCTAATATAACTTCCTTTTCCCTAACAGTTATAGAATAACAATCAGTATTATCGTTCATATATACATATAAGATATAAGTACCATTTTTATCCTTATTATCAAAATATTCTGATGTAATAGATATATTATCAGTTTCCTTATAAAAGCCTGAAAATATTAATTTTTGTCTAATCATTTCTCTTGTTAGTGGTGTTTGATTATCAGTATAGAATTCGTATTTTATTTGAGTAGGATTAATGTTTTCTTTTTTATCATCCTCTTCCTTTTCCTCATTCTTTTCTTCTATATCCTCCTTTGGATCAGGAGTAACCTCTTCCTTTTTAATATTAACCTTATATTCAACTATTTTATTAGTTTCATTTAAGGCTATATCACTTACAGTAAATAAAAATCTATATGTGCCTTCCTTATTATAATTATGCTCATAATCATCTAAATCTCTTATTTTAATTTTAGATGTGATATCTAAATCCCTATTATCATATGCCTTATAATCAAAAATATCATTAATAGATTTATAGCTTCCATCACCTACACCATCATAATTAATTATTAATACTGGCTTAGTAAAATCTCCAACCTTTATCTTACCATTACATGATAATTCATTATCATCATAATCCTTTATAATAACCTCATAATCATAAATACCATCATTATTAGCATTATATTTATAATCACTAATAATCTTATATGATTTAATATTATCCTTATCATAATAATGAACATAATATTTATAAATCATTTCATCAGTTATAGGATCATCAAAATTAGCATTTATATAATCACAATAAAAATAATTATTACTATCAATAGCGTTAATATAAATTATATCTAAATAAATATCATTATAGGCATCAACGCTTAATAATTTAACCTTATAAGTTCCTATTTCTATATTATTAGAAATAGGTGAATAATTAGATTCTAAAATCATATGATTAGTTATAATATCATATTCCTTTTCTATATCATAATATAATTCATCTATTGATTTAGCCGCTGTATTAGATAAAGTAAAGGTCTTTGCTTTTCCCTTTTTTGCTTTTACACCTAATAAATAATCTAGCTTAGTGCTTTCATAAAATGCTAAGGCAATAGCATTAGAGCTTCCGGATATAAAATTGACGTTATATGTATAGCTATCAACATATAAAAGCTTATTACTATAGCTAGTAAAATCAAAAATATTACATTCATAAATAGACGCATAATCATTTAAAACTAAATCATAAATGACTGTATCTCCAATTGATACCTTTAGTTCAACACCAAGAGAATTCTCTATTTTATATAAAACATTAATAACCCCATTAAAATTAGAATCTCCTAATATTTCATATTTATAATTAATTTCACCATTAATATCCTCATCAGTAATATCCTTAGCTGTATATCTAATTTTATATATTAATTCATTAGATATATCCTTATCACCAGTTATAATACTAAATCCTGAAAATAAATCATTATATAGATCATTTGAGCTTGCCTTAATATCAAAGCTCATTAAGAAAATAAAAATAATAAATAAAATAAATATATTAATTCTTTTTAACATGTACATATACCCTCATTATTATGATTATTATCGCAGCGATAGCGGCAATAGATCCTACAACTATCGCTACTATTAGGCCTGTATTAGATTCTTCCTCTTTCTTTTCCTCTTCCTTTTCTACTAAATTAATTTCATAATATGTAACATCACCATTTTCATATGTTACAGATAATGAATAGGAAGAGGCCTTAAAATTACTATCAGTAAAATAGTCACTTTCGATAATTACATTATCGTTATTATTTAAGAATCCTTCAGATATTAATAAATCCTGAATTTCACTAGCAGTTAATTTATGAGTAGTGTATGCTCTAATAACATAATTACTATTAGAAATAACAGGATTATATACCTCTTCCTTAGCTTCCTCTATTACATTATTATTCTCTTCATTTTTTACTTCATAATCAGGAATATAATATCTTTCAATAACATCATTAAAATCCTTATCAGTTACTCTAATAATGAAATTATAGGTAAATTCATTTTCAATGTTATCCTTAGCCTTTAATGTAATTTCATAATCCTTTAATATGCTATATCCAGATAAATAATTAATTAATCCTATTAGCTCTATTTTAGAATTAGGTATAGTTCCATCATGCTCATCATAAATAACAAAATTCTTTAATATTTCATCCTTATTTAAGCATTCCTTATTTGAAACTGTAATTATTTCCTTTGCCTTTAGGGCGTAAGGCTTATCATGATCATAAACCTCTATAAAGCCTGGTAAATATAGATTTATATCATCAAATAATATATTAGCAATATATCTATATTTTCCTGTCTTTTTAAAGCCATAATGATATTCTGTGCTTATTTTTATTCCTACATAATCCTTCTTTAATTCAAGGCCTTCTATTATCTCTGAATCATCAATTCTATTACTATAGGATATTTCAAAATTCTTAGATCTAGCTAAATTAGATATATCAATGACATGAATGTATATCCATTTAAAAATAACCTTAGATTCATTATTATAGCCTCTAATCTTAACTCTATAATCAGCAATATTAGAATTAGATACATAATTACTTTCTACTATATCAAATGATAATAACCTATTATCATAATCATCCTCTAACCCAACCTCATTTACTATTTCATCAACCTCTAAATCACTAAACATAGGAATGTAAACATCCTTACTATCACTATATTCATATGTCATTGCTATAAAAATATCTGGTTGAAAATCACCTATATATGAAATGGCATTATATGATGAGGTAAAAAAGCTATCAATCACAGCCAATTTATAATCCGGATTATATTCTCTAACATCAAAGTATTCATTAGTTGTAAAGGTGTAGCTATTTCTACAATATAATTCAATAATTGTGACACTATTTATTTCTAGCCTTACATTAATAATTTTCGAATCAGTAATATTATAAATAATTGTTAATGATTCATTTTTTAATAGCTCTCCACCATCTGAATAAAATGATATTTCCGTTTCAAATTCTATATAATTAAATCCATATTTCATATTTTTAGAAAGAAGATTATTATAAAAGAAAATTTTGTCTTTTGTATAATCATCTATTTTTAATTCTAAATAATTAAATGATTCCCTATTTGGTAAATAATCAACATTAGAATAATCATCTGATACCACATTCTCCTTTGCGTAAGCATTAATTGGAATTATAAAAAACAACATAAATAATATAATTATAATTTTTTTCATATTCTTCTCCTCCATATATAGTAATAAGAGGCACCATATGTAAAAAAATTGAAAAAAATTTTAATATTTTTAAAAAAGAAAAAAATGATAGCTCGTAATTGAACTACCATTTTCGTTTTTAATATTAAATTATTACTTTATAATAGCATACAATCCTGTATCCGTAGTATTCTTAGTAACGCTATAAGAACCAGTACTCAAGTAAACTCTGATAGAACCGTCACTTGAAGCTGTATAAGATGAATTTCCAATTCTTATTTTCTTTTCTGGAGATACAACAAATGTATAATATCCAGCTGAAGTTACTTTAATTGTGATTTGAGTTGATGATTCCATTTTTAAACCATATTCATAAGTTACACTATCATATGTAAATTCAGTGTTATATGCTCTAGCAGATTCATTATATGTAACATTATTATTTACAAATTGACCATCAAATGACCACCTTGAAACATCAAATGATTGAGATGAATTCATTGTATTTACATAAATATTATCGCTATTATTATTTACTAATTCAACAGTATAACTTCCTGATTGTGTAGGTTCATCAATCACATTGTTATCTGAATCATAATATACATAATATAATTTAGAATCGCCATAACTATACTCTGTCAATTCTATAGAATCAGAATATGCATGAGGAATACCATTAACTGTACTCCAGTTAATCCACCATACATATTTTCTATCTATACCAACAGTACCATTTAAATGAGAAGTTGTATAATTTGAATTTTCAAATAAAATAGTATACTTATGAGTTCCAACAACTACAGGAGCTATATCAATTGATAACTCAAGTGAATCTCCTTCAATTAATTGATCATTATTAAATGAGGCTTCAATAATCATTTCTTTTGCATCATATGTCTTATGAGGTGTTCTATTATAATAATCGCTATATTCAGTTCCTTCAATAGATACAACTACACTTATTTCCATTGGAGTAATTGAAACAGTAGATGTCATTGATTCTGGAACATTATAATTAATTGAATCTGTTCCAAAATTAACAACTACTTCTTTTTCACCATCATTAACATTCTTTGCTCCACCATCATATGATACAACATATGGAGTTGAATCATCTAAACCAATTACAGTATCTAAACCATTAATTGTTTGATGCTGTAACTTACCATTGTACACAAGCTCATCATATTCAAATTTTACATTGCTCATATCGTAATTAGCTTTTTGAATAATGAATTCCTTAGTATAATCATTTAATGCATAATTATCATTATCTAATTCTACTGTTGCTAAATGACTGCCTGCATTAATTGCCTCACCACTTACTGTTACATTACAAGAATCTCCTGTTAATACACCTGTTGCTATAGCATTAGGTTTATAACTATTATTATCATATACATGAGTATATAAGCCAGCCCATGATAATTCAATCGTTCTAGGAACAATAGTAATTGTTGCTGTGATTGAAGGAATATCCTTATAATTATCTGAACCATTGAAGTTGGCTTTTACTTCATATTCACCAACATTAATTATAGAAACATTTCCATAATCATACTCAACAGTAACTGATATTCCGTCAGCACCTTTTGGTAATGTACCTGTAATTGTAATCTTATGTGATGTCTTATCATATGTAAATTCACTAGATTTAAATACTACTGAACTCATATCATATGTACCCTTAGCAATTGTATAATTAGTACTTAATTCACCAGTTAACACATAATTAGAATTATCTACACCAGAAACATGTGCGATATAATTACCTCTATTGATTTGATCTTCTGAATCGAAAATCAATTCTATAGAATCGCCAGCAATTGCTCCGTTAATTTCATATGTAGGTCTATGAGTTTTTCCATCATATTCGAATTCCGTTACGTCCCAATTAATAGATACACTCTTCTTATTAACTGTCATTGAAACAACAACATCTTCTGGAACATTATAATTATTAATATAGTTTTCATCTAAAGCAAATTTAATTGTTGCTTTATTATCAGTTACATACTTAACACCAGTTGAATTATTTTTATCAATGCTTATTCCAGCAGGTGCATTAGATATTGTAGGTAAATGATATTCTCCATCATAAACCACTTCTAAATCATCATATTGAATACCTGACATATCTAAATTACCCTTTGTAATATAGTACTTATATTTACCATTGATGACATAGTTATTCTTATCAATACCAGTTATTTCAAATTCAGCTTCATATTCAGATACTTTATAACTATTATTTGTAACAACTATAATTAATTCATCACCTGATACTAAATTATTAATAATTACATTTGGTTTTTGAATTGCATTATTAAATTCAAATATTGAATTATCAAATACAATATCTAATTCCTTAGCAGTTATTTCAGTAACTACTTTTACTTTGTATTCATTATAATAACCACTATCGGTATAGAATATGATTTCATCGTTATAAGTACCTACATTAATATATTCATTACTACTGTAACGCCATTCAATTTGTTCACCATTCTTAGCATAATAGTTATTGATTGAATCAATTGTAGGTTTTTTAGCTGTGCCATCATATTCATAACTAGAAATAGAATTGAAATTAGGAATATCAGATTCAATTGAACCCTTTTTAATTACAAATTCAGCATATTCATCTTTAACTTTATAATTATCATCATAAATATAACAATATGCATAATATGTACCTGGCTTAATTGCTTCAATATTATCTTTAATTAATACATCTACTTGAGGATTATCACCTTCAAGGAAAGTGATTGATGCAGTTGGTTTAAATAATTTATTTTCATATACAAATGTTGTGTTTGTCCATGAAATATCAACTACATATGGAGTTATTTCAAAATCAGTAGTTGCATTTAATGCAATTTCATAATTTTGATCAGTAATCGCAGCAGTTGCAGTATAATTACCAACATTAATACTTTCTTTATTAGTAGTAACAGTTACTAAAATATCTAATACATTACCATCATATTTTGCCTTTGCAGAAGGAATCATAATAGATTTTGAATATTCTAATTCTGTATTAGTCCATTCAATTTCGACAGGACATTTAACTATAGAATAATTTAAATCAGATTCATAAGACAATACATAGTTTGAATTAGATAATTGTAATGTTAATTCATAATTACCAACATTAATTGATTCATTGTTAGTAATAACCTTAACTTCAACATTATCTCCTAGAACTAAATTTGATTCATCTATTGAAACTTGAGGCATTTGAATATTGCCATTATAAATTAATTCATTATTTATTAATGATACTTTTATTAATCTCTTTGTAATAGTTACAGTTGATGTTTCTATATTATCATAAATAATATCATCTTGACCTGAATCAAATGTAATAGTTACAGTTGCACTATCACATACATCTGTATATGTAATACTAAATACTGGTGTAACACCTGTAGGTAAATTAGTTACTGTAGGAGTATGAGGTTTACCATCATAAACACCTGAATATGGAGTAATTACATAGTCTTTTTTCAAGCTTTGTGGCTCAACAACAATTTTTACAATATAAGTACCAATTATTGAATAGTTATCTTTATCATTTCCTTCTACTATGTAATCTTCATTTTCAACTAATACATATTCACCAATTTCAGAATAAACACGATTCATAGTAACATTAAAATCATCACCAGAAATTAATCCTGTATATCCGTTAATAACAGGTTGATATGATTCATCACTATAAGTAAACACTAATGATTTAAATAATAATTGTACTTCTCTCTTATTAATTGTAACTTTGTAAGAAACAATTGTTTCTTCATAATTACTTGTAGAACTAAATTTAATTTTTACTTCTTGATCTAAACCATAATCACTAACATAATTCAAAATCTCATAATTAATTGCATGATTATAATCAGTATATTGTGTTTGCATATTAGTTGTTGGAGCATGTTCTTCTCCATCATACGTATATGTAACATCCTTAAATCCATATTTTTCATATGGTATAGAAGCTTTATTAATTGTAAATTCCTGATTAACGGTTGAATTTAAAACATAATAATTATTATTGGCTGATACAGCTTTAGCCACATAATTACCAGCATCAATTGCACCACTTTCAACTATAACATCAATATTACATGTATCACCATTTATTAAATTAATAGCTTCTGCAGCAGGTTTATGAGAAATATTATTATATACAAATTCTAAATTAGACCAATTAACGTTTATTCCTCTAGGTTTAATAATATATTCTAAATCATATGAACCAAGAACATAATTATCTGAATCTAATCCAGTTAAATCAAACGTAGCTTTGTATGATGAACTATTAATAGAGTTATTAGTAACACAAACGTTGATATCTTCATTTCCTACCTTATTTAATATAGTTACAGTAGGAACTAAAATTTCTCCATTATAAATCAATTCTTCGCTGTTTAAACTGATATCTAATGTTCTCTTATTTATAGTTACATAACCAATTGCTGATGTATTAATTTTATAATTGTCGTCTGTTGAAACAAATTCAACACGAACTATTTCACCGCTACATACTGTTTTATAGCTTGTAGAAATTATAGCCTCTGCACTGATTTCTGAATCAATATTGACACTTACAGTATGTTCGTTACCATCATAAACACCTACATAATCTAGAATAGTAAATTTACCTGTTATATCAATTGTCTTAGAAATTATATAGAATTCATAGTCTTTATCAACCTGATAATTCTTTGCTTTTGATCCGGATAATTCATAATCTAAAATATATGCTTCTTCTTTAACAATAATACTATCTGTATTTAATACTTCAATTGAAACATTGTCCTTATCAGCATCAAGAACACCATTTAACACAACATTAGGAGTAATTGCATCACCTGTATATTCATATTCCTTATCTAGTATTAATGAAATATTCTTTTTAGTAATCTTTACTAATAAATTATCAATAATATAAGATTCATAATTTGAATCAACAGAGAATTCTAATGAAATATATTTTTCTCCATATTCTACGATTGAACCTAAATATTGACGTTTAATTGAAGTTCTATTAGAAGTAATGATATTTCCATTTACTTTTACATCAGGATAATGTACATTACCATCGTATTCATATACTGTTTCTTCTGGAATAACAATTGTTCCATTATCGATGTATTGTAAAATATTATCTTCTATAGATGCTTTACCAATAACATAGTCATAACTTAAATTTGTTCCAAATAATGAATAATTATCGCTAGTGATAGATGCAGTTATTGAATAATTTCCTACATTGATTGAGTTTTCATAATCATAATCAATATTTACATTATCGCCAGAAATTAATCCGATTAATGATGCTTCTGGTTTTTGAAGCTTACCATTAAATGTAAATAAATTATTATCCCACTCTAATGTGATATTCTTTTTTAAAATTACAAATTCATGGCTTTCATTTGCGATAATATCATAATTTGCATTTGTAGATGCATAAGAAATATGGTCATTTCCAGCATTGATTGCACCTGTAGTTTCTACCTCGAATGATATATTAGAATTATTTACTTTAGCTATTGCTGTTGGTTTATGAATTTGACCATCATATTCAAATTCTAAATTAGACCATTCAATAGATACTTCAGCTTTCTTAATTTTATAATTCAAAGAACTATGCTTTAAATCTAATACGTAATTATTCTTATTAGCACCTATTATTTCATAGCTTTGAACTGTATATTCTCCACTATTAATGTTATTATCATTTACAATAATGCTTACATCTTCTGAAACAACAATATTATTTAATTTAACTTCAGGATTTTGAACCTGTCCATTATATGTTAATTCACTATTAATTACATCTAATGTAATAGTTCTCTTAGTTATTTCAATATTTCTTAACGTATAATTTGATGGGCTATTGTAATTACTATTACTTGTTTCAAAAATATACGTAATTGATGAATTACTTGTTACATCCTTTAATCCAGATGTTAAATTAGAAACAGTAACATCTTCCGGTAAGTTATTAGGCATTGGAATATATACAGAACCATCATATTCACGCTTTAAATCTGCAGTATTAAATGTAGGTGTATAATCATAATTTGCCTTTACAATTTCATATGAAATTTCATTATTAGCAAGCTTATAATTCACACTATTTGATCCAGTTAAACTTAATTTAACTGAATATGTACCTACATTTATAGTATTCTTTTCTTCTATAGCTAAATCAACATCTTCATTGTCAATCACACCAACTAAAGTTCCATTTGGATTATGAATTGAACCAGAATATGTATGAACCAAAGTATCTCCAAAATTAACTGATAGAGATTTTGGATTAATCTTAATTATGATTTCTTTTTCTTCTGGAGCATTATAATTAGTTGAGTCTGTAGAAAATTTATAAGTTACTATTCCACTACCAACCTTAGTAACATTATCTTCAACATAATCATAGATAATAGATAATTTTCCATCACCTATAGACTTAATAGCGTCTAATTTAGGGAATTGAGGTTTTCCGTTATATTCATATTCTCTCATGCTGAAATCAATTGATGACAAGTCATATTCTGCTTTAGTAATATTAACATTGATATAATCAGATTTAACTTCAATTTCACTACCTAAATAACTAATCTTTATAACACAATAATACTTACTATTTTGAACATTTTTAACAAAATGGTTATCATTAGAATTCAATGTTTGAACACCATTTTCATCTTCCTTATACCACGTATAAGTACATGAATAACCGACTTCGTTCATCAATTCATGGTTAATGATTACTGATAATGCTGTATTATCTCCATCGTAAACCTTATTAATATCATTAGATAAAGTAACTTTAGGAGCTACTAGCTTCCACTTAGCGTATAAATCGATATTATAATTATTTACAACTTCTATTCTATTTCCTTGAAGCTCAGCATTATCATACCAACCATCAAATTCATATCCTAATCTTTCTGGTGTTGCTGGAATAATATAATCACCATCAACATATTCCTGATTCTTTTCAGTATCTGGAATATATCCACCATTTTCATGATATTTTAATTTGAAGATTCTACTGAATCTTGCGCCAACAAACATATCATCAATTTCGCTAACATTTATCTTATTATCATCTAATTGGTTATCATCATAATACCAACCATCAAATCTATAACCAGCTTTTTGTAATGTAGGAAGCTTAACATCTCCATCATCAATTATTACATAAATACTATTTGGCATAGATTTATAGATGCTAGGACTATCTTCAGTAACAGTACCACCATTATATTCTAATGAAATCTTATATACCTTATTCCATGTTGCGAATAAATCTAAGCTTTCATGAATATTAAGAGGTAATGTAGGCTTTTCTAAGCCAGCATTAAATGCATAATTCCAGTCCTTAAATCTTTTCTCATTTGTTGATGGAACATTAGGTGAATTAACTAAATCTCCATCCTTATAATATTCAATAGGTAATGATGTATTATTATATGCTACATATAATTCTCCATCATCACATTTAGGGACAAATAGGTAATCATATTTACGATATTTCTCTCTATATTCATCTACAGAATCCTTATCTAAATAGAACTTAAACTTACTCCTTTTTGAAGCTAATGATAAGTCATTAATTATAAGATTAGAATCATTAACATATACCTTTTCTACATTAGAATTTAATAACGCAGAAATAATAGTTATATTAGAAGAATTTAAGTGAATTTCCTTAACTTCACTATCCACAAATGCATTTTTACTAACATCCACTACTGATGATGGAATAGTAATTACATCTCCAGCATTAGTTAATGAATTATCAGATATTTTTATAGTTCCTTCCTTAAATTCAACATCAGAATATCCCTTTAATACATTCTTAACAACGTATCCTTCTTCAGCATCATCATATGAATATACAACTCTTCTTGTTTGAGATGATATTAATAATATGAATGTAACAACAAAGATTACAGCAACCATAAGGATATAGCCAATTTGCTTAATAACAAATTTACTACCCTTAACTGTTTGAGTATCTCTAGTTGCTAAGAATAATAAGCCACCAATTAATACAATTCTTATTAAGAATAATATAATACTAAATCCATCTCCATATGTCATCATAGGCACATATGCAATGATAGGGATAGCATAAATAAGTGTAGATGTAACCTTTAAGAACTTATTTTCAGTATTAAATCTTAAGAATAATAAACCAACAAAAATTAATCCCTCTAATATAATTGAGATAATTAATAATGTATTAGTAAAATTAGAAATACCAATAATATTTTCCTTAATAATATAAAATATATCAGCTATTAAAAGAGTTAAGAATAATGATAATCTAATGACATTCATAAGCTTAGTATTCTTAATAATTTGCTTAGTTTCATTACTATTATTCTTTTTCTTATTAGCTCTTATTTCACTAGATAATGACATTATTCATCACCTCTTTTCACATATTTTCCTGATTGATGAGCAAATGTCTCATCATCATCTAATACTAGATAATATGTAATGGATTTATTCTTTCTCTTTGAATATACCCAAAGTGAATTCTCATCCTTCATATAATTAAATGTTAAATTCTTAGATACAGCATCTAGTGGATCTAAATTCTTCTTTATTAGCTTTAATAGCTTAGTATCTAATATTTGATCTCTCTTTGGAGTAGATTGATCACAATTAACACAGATATTTGTTTCTAAGTTAATATGTTTAGAACAATAATATTTAGAGCAAATCTTACATTTGCCTCTTCCCTTATTAATTGGATTAACATAAATAAATGAATTATCTGGATTTTCGCAGCAAGGACAAATTTCAGTATATTTTAATGTATCTAAATTATCTAAATAATATTCATTATATCCAGCTGAATAAATAATGGCATTACCATTATCTAGGATTGTTCCCTTACAATTATCGCAGCATGATTTTCTATCTAATTCATTTACTAATAAATGAGAATTCTTATATAAATTCCAAACTTCCTTTGTAGCACCATAAACATGACCACAAATGTCACATTTTCTAGCATAATCCTTCCAGATATATCTCTTAGTATCCAAATCTAATAAATCAACACCTAGAATATCAGAAGCATCAATAGATATAGCATCCTTAATATATAAATAATTACCAGTAATTTCACCCTTAACAACCTGACTCTTTAAATAAGTATCTGAATCAGGAATTCCATCATAAGGAATTAAATTACCATTTACTAATTTAACTAATGAATCATTTAAAAAATATACATCCTTATATAAATCATTATCATATCTTTTATGTAATCCATATAGCATAGTTGCGTACTTCTTAGATGATATTTCAGGATTTAATTCCTTATTATCCTCCTTAATATCATCAAATGCTATAACTAATTCATCATCATTACCTAACATTTCTGATTCACCATCAGCGTAAATCATAAATTTAGCTGATTTAGCATCAGTTGGATTATATGTAACATTATATGTTACACTAAATTCCTCATATAATTTATTATTACTTCTTATTTCATATACCGCAGTCTTTTCTACGATGTGATTACAGTAAATTGAAAGTGGTGTAATAGTGAATTCAATCTTAGGATCTGAATTTATTTCCTTATCATAATCCTTTATTCTTAAATCAATAAGTCTAGCTAGATTAGTATTAGGATTCTTTCTTAATGTTTCAAAAATATTGAATTTAACTAATGAATCATTAATTACCTTTCTAATTCTTAATAATGAGTCAATATCATCTATTGATACATCCTCATTAATAACATCATATACAGGCTCTGTATCGGCATCCTGGCCGATATTAAAGAATCCATAATTAATTTCATTACCCTTTAAATTAATAAAGATATCATCAATAACATTTTCACTACATGTTGTGTTATTAAAGTTATCTCTATAATTAATTAAAACCTTTAATTGGTTTTCTATCATATCAGTTTCAAATGATGAATCTGATATACTGCTAAAATCAAAGCTAGCATTTTTATCTAAAGGTAAGGTAGGCTCCTCTTGGTTTTCCCAAGAGGCCTTTCTTACTAATAAAATATTATATTTAGCCATTATTCTTTTCATTAATGTATCAATGAATAATGATGTACGGCTCGCATATTCTATTTTATTTTTGATATCATGTCTCTTCTTATCAAATGTAATCTTATAGATAGTATCATCAAAAAGCTCACTATTAATCTTGAAATAGAAACAAGGAACCTCTACTACCTTAGAATAATCTCCATCAAATTCCTTAAGCTCATGAGACGAAAAGTCCTTACTTATATCTGTAACAACACCTAGCTTAATTGATTCATATACTAAGTCAATGATTCCACATATTGGTAATAAATCCCTTAATGCTCTTACAGATTGCTCACTTTCCTCTGAAATAGGATCATTAAAGTCATAAACATAAGAAGCGCCATTTCTAACATCAAAAGAAAACTTTTCTTTATTCTCTATTAAGTTATTAATATCTAATGGTGATGGATTAATGTTTTCAATTAAACCAAGCTCACATGCATAAGATAATAAATAGCATAATGCTTGAATCTCCATGCTTATACCTCCTATTTCTTATTTTCAGGTCTTAAAATATTAGCATATAATCTAATCATTTCCTTTATAGCATCTAAAGGCTTATATTCATTTTCCTTATAATAAACTGTTATTTTTTCATTATTGTTATATGCATATTTTAATAAATCAGGGAATCTATTTCCTAAATACTCGATATATCCATCTTTATAAATAGCCTTAAAATCAGAATTATCATTCTTAAATTTATCATCCATTTCTAAATATGAATATTCATAGCTAAATAATCTTTTACCAACTGCCATAACAACAGGTAAAACGAAATCTACCTCTGTTTGACATACACCATATAAATCAAAGCCATCCTCATCTGTTAAAATGTCATAATAAATCTTATTAAATTCTAAATTATTAGATTTATCATCAATACCATTATAAAGACAAGTAAATACAATACATTCCTCTGTTTGACCAATTCTTGAAATACGACCTATTAGCTGTTCCATTTCAAGTGGGTCCATATATTCGCCATCTGTTCTATCTATTTGACCTATTACTAAAATATTCGCAGCGTTAAAGTCAGTACCTGCAAGCATTGTTTTATCTATAAAATAGATAGAATTCCAATTCTCATTTTCAAATGTGAATTCAGTGAAATTCTTAAAATTCAATCCCTTAACATTATCCTCTTCTACTTCATTTCTTAACAATGTTCCATTTAATGTATAGGTATCTAGCATTCTCTTTTCATCAAATGTTAAATCACTCTTATTAGAGATTGATTCTAATAGCTTCTTCATTTCATCCTTCTGCTTACCCTTAGGGAAATAACAGAAATGAATGAAATCATTTAAGTCATATAATTGCTCATCTGATGTAGAAAGAGTCATATATACTCTTCTCTTATTACCAAATTCTGGTAATGTATCCTTTATATTCTTATAAATATTAGCTCTTACCTCAGGCTTCTTTTCAAAGAATAATATCTTACCACCCTCAAGAGCCTTAAGATTATTTGGACTCATTTGATACTTATCATATTTATAATCATTTAATGTTAATAAATCCTTGAAGATTTCAATCTTATCAATATCCTTTTCAGCTATTATTCTTTCTCCACGCTTTCTAGGTCTTCTCCAGTCAATATAATCACTTAGGAATACAGTAGAATAATCCTGATAAGATCTATAGAATGCTAATAAGCCTCTATTAATATAATTAATTAATAAGTCACATGTTTTAATAGCTGTTTGATAAATATCATCCTTATTTCCATCCTGCTCATATTTTAAAATTAAGCGATAATTTTCAACGAATTTATCGTAAACATTAAAGTCTCTTAAATCCATTCTTAATTCATATTCTAATCTTCTAACACAGATTTTAGCGGCACTATCAACATATGATGAAAGCTTAATAAAGGCATCCTTTAATACCTCATCACTTAAATCATATCTTGGGAATAGAGGTCTTAAATATCTATTAATAAATGAGCCCTCATCCTGAGTATTAAGTACCTGAGATGATCTTCTAATGGCACCCATAAGCTTCATAAATGCTTGTCCACCATAATCATCTCTACCTAAATCCTTAACATTATTGATTTCCTCTTGTGTTGCGGAATGTCTTCTAATAGATTCAATTACATCTGAGTCATATAATCTCTTTCTAGTAAACATTGAATTAATTAGACCATTTAGCTTCTTAAAGCGTGAGGCGGCATCACTTTGCTTAGCCATATCAGATAATGATTTAGCACCACCACAATATGCATTATAGAATTTAGCCTCAGCCTTTTCCTTTGTTTCACCTAATCTATTCTTATCTACCATATATAGTAAGTTAAAGATATCATTTAAATCATTCTTGATAGGTGTTGCAGAAATTAAAATACAATATTTCTTTTGAATATTAGCGATAAATTCCTGTAATAACTGTTCCTTATTTCCCTTTTGATTGAAGTTATATAATAAATCCTGAACCTCATCAAAAATTAATAAATCAACTAATCTCTTATCAGCATAAGAATACTTTTCCTTTAACGCTGCTAATTCATTTTCTACAGCGGCTCTTCTTTCATCTATTTGAGCAAGCTTCTTAGTATAATCCTTTAGCATCTTAATTTCATTTAATACAACGGAATCCTCTGGATTCTTTTCATCATACAAGCTATGATTTGTATTTACAAATACCTTAGATGCCTCATCATATTCATATGTGAAAAAGCCATATACATTAAATGTAGTTATCTTCTTATATTTCTCATTCTTTTCTAGGCTTTCATTTATTTCTCTTTTTAATTCTAGGAATAATCTTTTTCTTAATATATCTAAGTGCTTATAAGAATAAATATCAGATACATCAGTATCTATTACCTTAACATCAGTTGGAATATATGGAGTTGGATTATTATAAGCATTTTTAATACCAAAGTATTCTCCACTTTCCTTAATAAATTCTAATGTATCAGCTGATTTAATTTGTTCAGTAGATACTAAATATATCTTTAATGCATTAGAATTCTTGGTCTTCTTATCCTTTAATAATTCCTTCATTAATTCTCTAAATGAATAAGAATCATGCTTAGGATAAACCTCAAACATAGGACTTCCATCCTCATGACGGAATTTAGTCATTGCCTCATTACGCCATTGTCTAATGGTAGATTTAGTAGTAACAATTACGGCATTTTTAATTGTTGCACATCTATACATTACATCGGCTGTCATCAATGCCTCTAAAGTCTTACCTAAACCTACCTGATCACCAAATACACCTCTACCCTCAAATCTACCAAGCATTGTTCTTACTGAATCAACCTGATATTTAAAAGGCTTAAAATATGGATATTCAGAAATATCACCATAATCCTGGAATACTGGCTGCTTTCTAACCTCTACTGCGAAATCAACTAAATTATGATATGCAGAATAATCATGAATATTAAATGTATGACCTAAATCATTTTCAAATGATAATTCAGAAAAATCCTCATTCATTAGGGCAACATTGATCATATTTCCATCAATATCAACCTTTCTACCTTCATTTTCAAAATCAGATTCTTCCTTTATTTCAACCTCAGGTAAAATACTATCAATTACCTTAGTTAAGAACTTTTCCATAGTTCTTATAGAATCATTAATTTCATCAAAATCATTTCTCTTATAAATCTTAAAATCATGTGATTCTAAATCTATAGACATAGATAAATAATCAAATACTCTAACATTCTTAAAATAAGATGTCTTTTGTAGCTTTAATCTATTTAAGAAGAATTCAGCTTGATCTTTAGATTTAAAATTACCCATTTGTCTTTTAGTAATATTATTCATATCACCAATTTCAGTTTTTAAACCAATTAGGAATTCAGAGAAATTCTTAATCTTAATAGATAAATCTCTTACTAGCTGCATCCTCTTTTTCTTTTCATATCTAGCCTCTAGTACCTTAATCTTTTCATCGATTTGGATATATAGATTATCTAATGTTCCTTCTTCATCTGTAACTAATAGCTTTTCAAGCTTTATATATGATTCAGGATATTCAGTTAAAGAATTATTATTTATATAATCAGTAAATTCATTAAATCTAGTTACTGAATAAACCTTTAAATCATTAACCTCTTGGTTTCTTTCCTCTAATACATCTAGATTTCTAGCATTACTAATATTAAATTTTAATTCCTTAATAGCATCCTTTGTATATCTATATGTGGCATTAATTTCAGGTGCGATAGCCTTTACTGATATGTCATTTAAAATACCAAATACAGCCTTATATCTTTCCTCTGCAAATTCCTTTAAATTAGTATATGGATCCATAAAATTATATGTGAAGATACTATATTCATCATTTAATTGCTCATTAACATTAGTGATTTCATGGAAGGAAACATTTGAATCACTACTAGAATATAAGATTTCCTTTTCATAAGAATCTTCTATAAATTCATTACATTGATTAAAGAATTTTTCAAATGTAATAGGAATAACATATCCTTCAGAATCAACAAATACTAACTCTCTTAATGATGACTCAAAAACAAGATCTAAATCAGTAATCCCGCTAAAGATTTCTGGATATAAAAGAGTTGCGAATACTGCTAAAGCCTCTTGGAAAAACGGATAAAAAGGCCACATATCCTCCTTAAGAATATTGGCCAATTCATCCATACTTTTATTAACGAATAATTTATTTTTTATGCTTTCATATTTATCTTCATATTTCACAAAATATTCGAATGAATCCTGTAACATTAACAACAATATGGCAGGCATAGACATTCTTTTGTCATTCTTTACAGCGGCTAATACCTTAGCTATTAGCTTACTATCCTCCATATCTAAATCGAACATATCATTGAGCATATTAAAAGTAATTTTAGATGGATTTTTTACACCTAAAATACGTTTAATTAAATCACAAATATTATTAATATTATCTGAATATTGCTTTAACATAAAAAATATTCTCCTTTCGTGAAATATAATTATAAATTATATTCTGAATCGTTAGTGATATATATATTTTACAAAAACCACTTTTTAAAGTCAACAAAACCAAAATGAAAAAAATACACTTTTTTTTAATTTAAAACTAATAAATAAAATAAGTGTATTTTTTAATCGTTTTAGGAATTTTATTCACTGAAAATTTTATTATATAAGTCCATCGCAAAGCTTGTTCTTAATGTCTCATTTTCACTAATTTTGAATGTTCTTGAGCCGTCATCATTTCTTTCAGCTCTCATAAATATAGCATCCTTATCATAGCTATTTTTAACATCCATCGCAAGCTCATACATATGAGTTACTAATATGATATTGATATTAGAATCTAATAAAGCTCTTATTATTTCAAAGCCTATTGTAGATCCTTCTCTTTCATTAGTTGATTGGAATGATTCATTTAATAGGATAGTAGCACCTGGCTTAATATCATCAACAATTAAGCTTAATCTTTTCAATTCATCATCAAGCTTACCAGATTCCATATTAGTATCCTCTTCTCTATCAAAATGAGTATAGATACCATTTGTTAATCCAAGTGTTAATGATTTAGCTCCAACAAACATACCACATTGTAACATTAGCTTTGCTTGACCAAAGCTTCTTAAGAACGTAGTCTTACCACCCTGGTTCGCACCTGTAATAACCATGATTTTCTTATTTAAAATATTATGATTATTACCAACAGCCATTTTCTTATTTCTAAATGATAAGGCAACATCATATAAATTTTCATAAATAAAATCATTATTATCACTAATAGAAGGGAATGTAAATTCCATTCCATTTTTATTAAATGAATTATATAAATTAATACAGCCA
>Ga0247609_10002055_pt1 | contig 22192 bp, 18 predicted proteins | sample 172DNAGHGlowgp2_FD_193487 | JGI IMG/M metagenome (GOLD analysis project Ga0247609, IMG submission 193487) | Sheep rumen microbial communities from Palmerston North, Manawatu-Wanganui, New Zealand - 1728 DNA GHGlow gp2 | ecosystem: Host-associated > Mammals > Digestive system > Stomach > Rumen ...
TATTATCTTTAGAAAATGGGCTAATAAAGTACTTAAAGAACATTTGATAAAAGGTTATACAATTAATGAAAATAGACTTAAATACTTAGAAAAAACAGTACAACTTATAGACATTGCATCAAGAATAAATGCTAAATAATAAAAAAATATAGAAATGGAGAAATAAATATGAATGAATTAACACAAAACTTCAATGTTGAAAGCGTAATATATGAAATTGATGGGAAGGAAATAATGTTAGATACTGACTTAGCGAAATTATACCAGGTAGAAACAAAGAGAATAAATGAAGCTGTAAAAAATAATCCCGAAAAATTTCCGGAGAGGTTCAGTTTTGTACTTAATAGAGAATTAATAAACAGTCTAAGGTCGAAATTTTCGACCTTAGAAATAAAAGGTCAAGGACAATATAGTAAGTATCCACCAAGAGCATTCACTGAACAGGGAGTTTATATGCTTGCTACCATTTTAAAATCTAAAGTTGCAACAGTAGTATCTATAGCAATAATGGATGCTTTTGTTAAAATGAGACATTATATAAATTATAATAAGGAACTATTACCAAATAGAGTATTATTATTAGAAGACAAAGTTGACAAAAATACAGAAAGAATAAATGAACTATTTGATAAATTCGATCCTAGAGATATAGCAAAACATCATATTTTCTATAGAGGTGATTACTATGATGCATATTCATTACTATTGGATATATTTGAAGCATCATACAATGAGGTGATAATTGTTGATAACTATGCTAGTAAAGAATTATTTGATATTTTAAGAGATATCAATAGAGAATTCGTAGTTGTATCCAACAATATTAACAATGAGCTAAAGAGTAAATATGAAAAACAATATAATAATATCACTTTTATAAATATCAACGAAATGCACGATCGTTTTATTATTTTAGATAGAAAAAGACTATTTACTTGCGGAGCATCTTTTAAAGATCTAGGTAAACAAGGTTTTTCTATTTCCGAAATAGAAGACAAATGTATACTAAATAGTTTACTAGCAGTTTTATTTGACAAAAAATAAAGTATTTACTATAATTGAACTCGTAAAGCGAAGAAAAAGAAGAGTAAATTAGTACTTTTATTGTAGAGAGTTCTTGGTTGCTGAAAAAGAATATAAAAGCTAATTGAAGAAACTTTGGAGTTGAATAGCGTATACAAACTATTCCGGATAACCAACGTTAATGGTAAGAGTATAAATTAAGGTGGTACCACGAACTATTCGTCCTTTGGGAAGAATAGTTCTTTTTATTTTAGAAAGGATGATTAAAATGACTACCAAAGATTTAGCAGATTTGATATTTCCTAATATCACAAAAACAGTAGCAGACTATGAAAAAGAATATCCAGAAAGAGAACTACCAGAAGGAGCAAAAGTAACAAGATATGCACCATCACCAACTGGATTCATGCATATTGGTAACTTCTATTCAGTAGTAGTTGATTATGTAGTAGCAAAAAGAAGTAATGGAGTTTTCTATCTAAGAAATGAAGATACTGATGGAGCAAGAGAAATCGAAGGTGCTGTAGAATACATTAGACACGTTCTAGAACACTACAAAATGGATCCAGATGAATATGAATATAGAGATACTAAAGAAACTAAAGGTAACTATGGACCTTATATTCAATCTGAAAGAAAAGATATCTATCATGCATTTATTAAAGAATTAATTGCTGAAGGTAAAGCATATCCATGTTTCTTAACTCAAGAAGAAATGGATGTAATCCGTGAAGCACAAACAAAAGATAAAAGAAGAATTGGTATTTATGGTAGATATGCTAAATACAGAAACTTATCTCCAGACGAAGCTGCCGAAAGAATTAAAAATGGTGAAAACTATGTTATTAGATTAAAATCACAAGGTGACTTTAATAAAAAATTTAAATTTGATGATCTAGCATTTGGTACAATGGAATTCCCAGAGAATGACATTGATGTTGTCATTATGAAATCATCTAATTTACTTCCAACATATCACTTTGCGCATCTAGTAGATGATCACTTAATGCGTACAACTCATGTCGTACGTGGACAAGAATGGGTATCATCTATTCCAACACACTATGAATTATTTAAAACATTTGGCTTCAAAATGCCTAAATATATTCATACACCATTAATCCTTAAAAAAGATGGTGACAAAATTAGAAAGATATCTAAACGTTTAGATCCAGAAGCAAGAATGACTTACTATGAAGAAAAAGGATATCCAATCTATGCTGTTATCGAAGCTATTATGACAATAGCAAATTCAAACTTCGAACAATGGCGTGAAGGACATCCTGATGCACCATTCACTGACTTTGAGTTCTCACCAAAGAAAATGTCAGCTTCAGGAGCATTATTCGATCTAGATAAATTAGATAATATATCTAAAAACTATATCTCTAAATTAAAAGCTACTGAAGTATTTGATATGTTAGATACATGGTCTAAAGAATATGATAAAGACTTTAATGAATTAATTAATAAAGATAAAGCATACACAACAGCAATTCTTAACATTGAAAGAGAACAAAAGAAACCAAGAAAAGATTATGCTAGTTTATCAGAAATCAAAGGACAAATCTGGTATATGTTCGATGAACTATTCACAGATGTAACATATAACTTTGATGAAAAGTTTGATAAGAATACTATTAACGAAGTATTAACTACATATTTTGATAAGTATTATGATGAAGCTGATGATAAAGACACTTGGTTCAATAAAATGAAAGAACTAGCTGACTCATTAGGTTTCTGTTCAGACATGAAAGAATACAAAGAAAATCCTGATAAATATAAAGGTAGTGTAGCTGATATCTCTAACATTATTAGAGTAGGAGTAACAACTCTAAATCAAACACCAGACCTATATGTAATATTACAACTATTAGGAAAAGAAAGAATCAATGATAGAATTAAAAAAGTTAAGTAATTACTTAACTTTTTTATATTGAACTAAAGTAACTTTAACGATAAAATTATTATAGGTGATAATATGAAAAAAAATATACTTTTTACACTTAGCATATTTTTTCTATTTATAGGAATAATAAAAGCTGAAAACTGTATTGTAACAAGTGGAACAGGAAAAGAATTTGGTGATGAAGTAAAATGTGGAACAGAACCATTTTATGTAATCGACTATAACGAAAACACAACAAAACTACTTGCTAAATATAACTTATATGTTGGTGATATAATTGATTATCTTGAAGCTGATGAAACCGCTCCAAAAAATCTTACATGGGATGAATATGCATATAATAGTGTAAATGCAATACCTAAAACTTATTGTATGAACTATGCAAAAAGTAAAGGCAGAAATCCTTATTATGCAGTAGCATTTGTAAAACGAAATGGAACTACTTACTCAAATTTCACTTACGATGTTATAGGATGTAGAATTTATGAAAAGATAGAATATGAACATGTTAAACAAAATGAAAAAGCTATCGGAACAACATTCAAAAGCGATGGAACATCATATTATCCACAAATAGGTATTACTTATATGAATGAAAAATGGGGTTATGATTATATTCATGATAACATAGAATATAAAAACGAATATGATGGACCACTTAGCATTGGTGAGTATTGTAGAGATAAGGGATACAGTGAAGGTTGTGGTTTTATTTCTTCAACTGACGATAGAAGCGCTTATGGTGATTTGATATTAGAAGGATCATCTTTTGAAAAATATATTAATGGTTATAAAGACGAACTTGAAAGACAAGATATTAATTATAAAGATGTAGATTTCTTACATCTTTCAGGTTTTAAAGATATTTATAAAAAAATTACAAATGAAGATTTATATCTTAAATTTGCTTACGAAGGATATTTACAATCGGAAGAGGAAAATGTAGATTATCATGCTAGTGGCAAACTTCCACTAGCGGATAAAATACCAGAAAAATATAAATGGCTTTATGCTACAACATTCTGGCTAGGTAGTGGATCTTTATGGGAAACAGAAATTAAAGAAACAGATGCTGGAGTTTCAGAATACAATGATTATTACTTTACTACTGAAGGAATCTTATGCTCATTAGGTAGAGGAATATGTCAATATACGGATATACCTATTGGTGGTGGAGTAAGACCCGTATTAACAATAAACAACGAATATATAAAACAAGCTATATCTGAAGATTCTTCTGTAAAAGAAAATCCAGAAACAAAAGATATTGCTATTATCTTATTACTTGTATTAGCAATAACAGCAGCTAGTATAGTAGTTGTTAATAGTAAAAGATTAAAAGAGATTATTTAATCTCTTTTTTTGTGATATACTATATGTAGAATAGGAGACTTATATATGAAAAAAGTATTATTATTAATTACTATGTTATTAAGTGTATGTATAGTAAAAGCAGCTACATTAAAAGATTTAAATCTAATGTGGGAAAACTCTGAAGTAGGAAATATTCAATATATTGAAAAGCAAGGAACTAGTTACTATGTTTATAGTCAAAATGGAATCTTCCGTTTTTACGATTCATCTAAACAAAAATATGATAAGTATTCTATTGAAGGTACATATTTATTCAAAAAAGAAAATAATCAGATTCTATTATTTATTAGTAAAGAAAATCAATCGGCATTTAAAATAATTGATTATAATTTTAATGAAATAAAAAGTGTTAACTTAGATTTCAGAAGATTTGCTTATTATGAAAAGACAAACGATGGTTACATCTTTATTGGAAATACATATCCTTATGGATTAAAATATTTCAAAACAGATAAAGATTTAAAAATAACTGATTCAGGAAGTATTGTAACACCTGCTGAAGCTTACCTAGGTGGTATAGCAAATGGTAAAATATATTTCCGCACTAATTATCCACATTATTATTATGTTTATGATAATGGATTTAGTGAAATAAGTGCTGAAGAGTATTCAAATGCTCATCCAACTGATTATAACATTTGGCAAGAAACATCTGGCCAACATCAACAAACAAACAATGAAATATCACAAGATTTATATAATAGGATAATGGCTAAATATCCTGCTCCAACTGACAAAACAAGTACATCAGCACAAATTTTAAAAGATGGTGAAAACTATGTTGTTCTTTATATGGGGCGAGACTCACATTGGAGTGCTAATGAAACATATATTCACCGTGAATTAAAACTAGTTTATTACGATAAAAACCTAAATGAAAAATGGCACAAAACATTCCCTGAGTGGAATAGTGGTGAAGAAATATGTGGCAGAATCGAAGATAATAGTTACATTGGCTTCTCTAATGGTAATATAATTCTTTTATCAAACGAAAGAGAAGAACAAATATTTAATGTATATGATCGTTCAGGCAATTTATTAAAAGATTTTAAAGATAAACTACATCCAAGTAGAGAATATCGCCCAATGTATGTAGATTTAGTTGGAGATAGTCTATTCTTAGTATATGATAGAGAATTTGTTTTCTGTTTTGAACAAGATAGCATAAATAAAGTATTCCCAACACTATTAGCCAATGAAGACTATGGTGCATTAACTCCAACAAGAATATATTACTTCGCTGTAACTTACAATATTAAAACAGTAGTTAAAGGTAAAGGTAATATCCAAATAAGTCAATCAGTAGCTGGTAAAAACGATGAAGTAACATTTACTATTACACCAGAAGAAGGATATGTACTAGGAGAAGTAAGAGTAACAGATGCTAATGGTAAAACAGTCGTATTTAAAAACAATACATTCACAATGCCATCTGCAGACGTAACAATAGAAGCGGTATTCTTACCAGTTAAGAATCCTGAAACAAAAGATATAGTTATTATTTCTATATCTATATTAGCAATTCTTGCTGCTAGTATCGTCTTCTTAAATCGTAAAAAAATAAAAGAGATTAGCTAATCTCTTTTTTTGTTTATTAAATGTCAAACCTAAAGTTAACTTTATTTACTTGATATATCAACAGTGATACAATTTAAATATAAAGAATAGGGTGATTATATGAAAAAATTACATTTATTATTTGGTCTAATTATGTCATTACTATTAGTAGGAGTAGTAAAAGCTGAAGGACCATATAACTTAGACTTTGAAACCACAGTAACATCAAGAGAAACTGCTTATCAACATGAAGAATATCAAAATGGGTATTTATTATCTACCTACACTAGTAATAACGATATCTTATACTATTACTCAGCTAAAGGTGACGTGTTAAAAACTAAAAAATACACTGAGTACATCGAAGGCATTAAAGCTGATGGAAAAGATATTTATCTACTTTTAAAAGATACCAATGAATATTACGTTGCAAAACTAAATGAAAATCTAGAAGAAATAGCAAGAAAAAAAATAACAGTTGGAGAACCTGGTGAACCTTCCACAAATTATGACCACCTTGAATTCCTAGATGTAGCAAACATGGATTCTATGTATATTGACGGTGATTCAATAGTAGTATTTGCTCGTAATATCGGTTTTGTTACAGCTAAAAAAGATTTAACAGAAGCTACAGCAAGAGCGGTAACAGAACAAGATGTAATAAAATATTATCCTGCATATTCTGTTATTAAAAACATCTTTCCAAGACTAGATGCAAATGATGAATATTTTAAAGTATTTGATTACAGCGATGGAAACTTAATTGCTGATATAGCAAAACCAAAACCTAATTGCGAAATAGGAGGAGACGGTAATGAAGAATTCCCAAATATCGGTTTTAATGATGGACGTATTTGCACAATTCATGAATTGAGACTATATGATCAATCAGGAAATGTTAAATGGTCTAAAGAAGTATCAAATAATGAAACTATTTCTGAACTAAAATTCTCAAATGGTTACATTTTAGCAATTTATAATACATATTCTACAAATTCTGAAATGCAGTTTAATAACGCAAATAAAATTGTTGTTTATGACTTGAAAGGCAATACTAAACAAACTTTAAACTCTAGTATTGGTTTCTATAGCATTAAACCATCAACAGCTGGATTTATGGTAGAGCAATCTACTTGTAAACATTATGGTTTTCCAATTGAAGCACCAATCGGTCTTCCACAAACTAATACAAATATTGATCATAACCTAAGAGAATGGAATTCAGGGGATGGCGCACTTTCAAGTGAAGCAGGCGCTGAATGTAGAAGTAACCATCAAATCTATTCAATTGTTTTAAATATTGAAACAAAAGTTACAAAAGGTAAAGGAACAGTTGAAGCTATTAAATCATCTAGACCTGGAGCTCCAGTTACATTCGTAGTTACTCCAGCAGAAGGTTATGTTTTGGGAGAAGTAAGAGTAACGGATGCTAATGGCAAAACAATCGTATTTAAACAAAATACATTTACTATGCCAACAGCAGATGTCTTAATAGAAGCAGAGTTCTTACCAGCAAACCCTGAAACCAAAGATTTAGCAATCTTAACTATTACAATATTAGGTATCACAGCCGGAGCAGTATTCCTTCTAAATCGTAAAAAAATAAAAGAGATTAACTAATCTCTTTTTTGTTTACCAAATGTAAATAGTATTTAAGGTTTTATTTACTTGGTATATAGGCAATGGTAAAATTTAAATATAAAGAATAGGTGATTATATGAAGAAAAACTTCCTTGTAATAGCATTACTATTTATCTTTACTGGAATAGTAAAAGCTGAAACTATTACATATGAACTATGTAAGTCTGGTTGTACTTACAGTAGTTATGATGACATTTTAACTGACATCAAAGGAAAGGATTTAAATACAAAATATGATTTTGTTGTTAACATCCGTGATAACGAAACATATGAAGCAACTGTAAAAATACCTCATTACGTTCAAAATGTTGGATATCCAGTAAAGAACCAATCTACATTCAAAGTAAATGGTGTTAAAGGTAGTGAACCAACAATTAAGGGAACAGAAAAATACTTCTATATTGGCTTTGGTAATCATACAGAAATAAACAATGTTAACATTGAAGGAGATTATTGTGAAACTGAATATGGAGACAGTAAACAAACATCTTCAACAAAAATTACAAATAGTACATTAGATTGTAACTTTGTTTCTTTAAACACAAAAAATGTTGAAGTAGACAACATTAGATTTGATGGAACTCAATTCTTTGCTCCATTTATTAGTGAAAACGTTATAGTTAAAAATTCTAATATTAAAGGTACTGGTTTTGAATTTAATCAAAATGAATGGCATCCAGGTGTTAGATTTGATTCTAATAATGTTCAAATTATTAACACAACAATTAGATCAGACGGTTTATGGGATGATTATTATTCAGAAGTATTAATCAAAGATTCAACAATTACACTTGATAATGGATTCAAATCTAAATCAGATAAATTAACAATAAAGAATTCTACTATTACTGCTCCTAAAGGAGTTGAAAAATTTGGTTTATTAGATTTCGATAATGCAACAATTAAAGTAAACTCTCAAGTAGGATTACGTTTCGTTAATGGCTCAGGGGTTATTAAAAACTCTAACATTAGTGGAGCTAAAGAATATGGTATTGAATATATAGCAGATAGCTTTGCTAACAAATTCAATTTAAAAATCGATAATACTGACTTAACTAATAACACAAACTCACTTCATCTAAAAACAGCTGAAGTAGTATGCCGTTTCTGGGATGAAGCAACTTGTGATTATTATACAAACGATTACCAAGAAAAAAATCCATTATATAAATATGGAATTATGGTTAATGTTTGGATGACAAACAGTAAAATTAAAAATATTAAAGCTGAAGATGGTGGAGTAGTTTATGTCGGCAAAACAAACCATTGGTCATCTAAACCAAAACGTGCTAACAGTTTTGATAAAGGAAATGTTGTTGAATTAACAAAAGGTAAAGTTATCTATGAAGAATCAAATACAGGTATTCTAAAACTAAATGTAGATAAAGAAGTAAACTTAAATACATATTTTGAAGACTTAGGAGAAGTATTAGGAGATTGGATAATTGAAGACTCTTCAATTGTTAAAATTGTAAATGGTAAAATAATTCCATTAAAAGTAGGAACAACAACAATTACTGCTCATATCAATAATACTTACTATGTCTTAGGAGTTACAGTAACAGAAGATATGTTAAACCCTGAAACAAAAGATATTTTAATATCTTTAGTAGTAATACTATTTATTATTACTGGTGGCTTTATCTTATTACAATATAAAAAAGTAAAAGAGATTAAATAATCTCTTTTTTAATATATTTAAAAAAACATTAATTAGTGATAAAATGTAATTATAGAGAGTAGGGATTTATATGAATAAAAAAATTTATACTTTATTTGCTGTTTTAATCTCACTACTAATGATTAATGTAGTAAAAGCAGCAGGACCTTACAACAAAGATTTTGAAACGCCACTAAGCGGAACATATTATCCAGAAGAACAAACCCAATATAAAGATGGATATCTGTTCCAAGATTACGATGAAGAAAATGAAAGATGTTTATTATCATATTACAAAGCTAACGGGGAAAAAATAAAATCAGTAAACTCAGAATGCTATTATTATTTGAACGTTAATGGGGAAAACATTTATGCTGAATATGAAGTATACAATGAAGATGAAGATGACTATTATAGTTTCTTTAGAGTTTTAAACTCTAATTTTGAAATCATAAATACAGTACCATTAGAATGGGACGAAGAATTACCAGATTCACAATTACCTTCATATATTGTTAATAGTAGAGATTACTTTGAATCAAGACCTATATTCGATGGAGATAAAGTAGTATTAGTTGATTACAATGGAAAAGTTACAGTCTTTTCAAAAGATTTAAAAAATAAAACTACTCATCAAATTACAGAAGCTGAAATAAAAAAATATTTTCCAGACATGAGTATCATATCATATGTAATGGGAACAACTACTCCAAGAAATTATATAATTGGTGGCGATCATAAAGATGGATATTATGTATTATTAAGATCTATAGTTAAAGATAATTGTCAACCATCAACACCTCCAACTCCAGGGAAATATCTAGAACAACCAAATAACGAACCAAGTGTTGAATGTATGAATTTCAAAATGGGATTATATGATGACAAACATAATCTTAAATGGGAAAAAGAATATGATTTAGATGGCATCCCACAAGAAGCTAGATTTGCTAACGATTACATAATAGTAGTATTAACAGGTGTTGAAAAAGATTCTAAAACCGGTAAATACTATCAAAAACAAGGAAATAAAATTGTTGTTTACGATATGAAAGGAAACAAAGTTCAAGAAATTAATTCAGACCTTGGTTTCAATTATATTACACCTACAACAAAAGGATTTATAGTTACACAAAACAGTTGTTTTGGAATGATTAAAGGAATGATATTTGAATCAATACCAGTACCACATGAACAACTTCGTTCTCCATTAGAAGCAATTATTGGAGATAAGTTAAATCCAGAAAAAGGTAGTTCTTGTGAATCTAATCACCAAGTATATTCATTAGAATTAAAGATTGAAACAAAAGTAACAAAAGGAAAGGGAACAGTTACTGCTGTAAAATCTTCTAAACCTGGAGAACCAGTAACGTTTACTGTAACTCCAGCAGAAGGATATGTACTAGGCGAAGTTAGAGTAACAGATGCAAATGGTAAAACAATCGTATTTAAACAAAACACATTTACTATGCCAAATGCTGACGTAATGATCGAAGCAGTATTCTTACCAGCCAACCCAGAAACAAAAGATATTGCTATTATATCAATACTATTAATATCAGTAATATCTGGTGGCTTATTTGCTTTATATCGTAAGAGATTAAAAGAGATTAGTTAATCTCTTTTTTTGTTTACTAAATGTCAAACTTAAAGTTAACTTTATTTACTTAATATATCCGCAGTGATACAATTTAAATATAAAGAATAGGAGACTTATATATGAAAAAAATTCATTTATTATTTGGTCTAGTTATGTCTTTACTATTAGTAGGAGTAGTAAAAGCAGCAAACATCTATGACCTAGACTGGAAAACACAAAATCAAACAGGAGTAGTAGCTGATAGAGGAATTGATTTCAATGGTAATTATTTAACAGTTGATTATAGTTCAGAAGCAGTATTAACTCTATATGACAAATACGGCAAAGAAATAAAACATGTTGGTCTTGGTCGAAACAACGTCGCAACAATGACAGCCTATGGAAATGATATTTACCTTGTAGGTGGCATGGGATCTAGTGGTTTTATAGCTAAATACGATAAAGATTTAAATCAATTAAATAAAACATCTATGCTAGTAAGTTCTGTGGCTTATTATCAAGCATCTATGGGATTAGATATTTTAATCGTTGATGATACAAACGTAAAATTTATTGATTCAGACGATAGTGCATTAGTTATATTTAATCGAAACTTAGAAAATCAACAAGTAATAGAATTGGATGAAGATAATGCAGATCAATACATCCCAGCATATCAATTAGTTAAAAAACTTCCAAAATCTTTTAGATTGGATAACTATCCTACAGCATATACATATAGAGGTACAGATGTTGCAATTGGAACAATGTATGATGAAGATTGCTTAGATGAACCTGATGGCGACGAATTAATAGAAAACAGATGCGAATTCCCTAGATTATATTTATTTGATCAAACAGGTAATCAAAAATGGTATAAACAATTAGACGATTACAAATATATAAGCGAAGTAAGATTTGTTGATAACTATGTAGTTATTATCGCTTATAGATATGATAACTCAGCAATGGACCTTCTAATTTATGATATGAATGGAAATCAAGTACAAAAAATAACTTCAACATCAGGATTCATGAACATTAGTGATACAGCAGCAGGATTTATGGTAACTGAAGGATACTGTCCTTCCGTTAGTGGAAAAGATAGAGGTATAAACATTGGCTTAAATGGAAAAGAACTAATCAATGTTCCTAATAATGCCTCTCTAGGTTGCTGCACATACGGTCCTAAAAAAGCAGCTGGTGCTAGCAGTAGTTCTTGTGTTTCTAACCATCAAGTTTATTATTTAGTTCGTAACATTGAAACAAAAGTAACAAAAGGAAAAGGAACAGTTACAGCTATTAAATCATCTAAACCTGGAGAACCAGTAACATTTACTGTAACTCCAGCAGAAGGATATGTTTTAGGTGAAGTAAGAGTAACAGATGTTAATGGTAAAACAATCGTATTTAAACAAAATACATTTACTATGCCAAATGCTGACGTTCTAGTTGAAGCAGTATTCTTACCTGCCAACCCAGAAACAAAAGATATTGCAATCTTAACTATTGCTATATTAGGTATCACAGCGGGAGCTGTAATACTACTAAATCATAAAAAACTAAAAGAGATTAATTAATCTCTTTTTTTATGCTATAATGTAATCAAGATAGGAGAATTAATATGAAAAAATTATTCTTTTTATTACTAACAATTATGGCTTTTATAGGAATAGTAAAAGCCGATGAATACTATTTTGATTACAGAACAAAAACAGCATATGCAGAAGTTACAACTAACATCCAATTCAAAGATGGTTTTGTTTTTACAGATAGTGATTATGTATCAAGAAAAGAAAAAGTATATCTTTCTTACTACGACATAGAAGGAAAGCTAATTAAATCAAATACTTTAGAAGATAGAAGAATTCTTCAAATAGTAACAGATAACAATTATTTATATGCTTTAGGCGGAAAATATTCAAATATAGGACATTCTTATGCCATATATAAAATAGACGAAAACTTAAATGTCGTTAAAGAAGCAATATTAGATAATTATTCATATGTATTTGATGATCAAACATATTCAGGCAACGAAAAATGGGCTGGTCTTAAAACAATAAAAATAGAGAACGGAAAAGTAAAAATTCTTTCTGTTAATCCTGGTCAAGGAAATGGAGAAATATTATTTAATGTTATTACATTAGATACAGATCTTAATAATCAAACTTTAAAACCATTAAGTGAAACAAATGATTTTGAAGAAGTTAAAATATCATTAAATAAAATTGATCCTATAATTCAAGATAACGAAGATACTTATTATTTTGGTGAACCAGCTATGATGGGTGAAAATGTATTATTTTCGTTCGGTAGATATGGAGTTTGTGAACAAAACAATCTAATTAATCACAACGATAATCAACCACAATTATTAATGTTAGCAGACGATTGTGAAAGATATGCAACTTTAACTTTATATGATAAAAATGGTCAAGTAAAATGGACTAAAGATTTTAAAAATTACTATACTATCGATAATATTCGTGTTAACTCAAAACATATCGTTGCTTTAGCTCGTGAATACGAAAAAAATAGTTACGAAGAAGCAGCTAGTATAGATATCATCATAATGGATCATAACGGAAATATACTTCAAACCATTGAAAGAAAAACTGGTTATGGACGTTTAGAACTAGATGAAGGTTCCTTAACATTCACATCCTTTAATTATGAAATGTGTCAGGAAGCATTCCCATATGATGATCCGGGTTGTACAGCTAAAGTTCAACATGAAGTATATCTAATGGAATACAAGATTGAAACAAAAGTAACAAAAGGTAAAGGAACAGTTGAAGCTATTAAATCATCTAGACCTGGAGCACCAGTAACATTTGTAGTTACTCCAGATGAAGGATATGTTTTAGGAGAGGTTATAGTAACAGATGCTAATGGCAAAACAGTAATATTTAAACAAAATACATTTACTATGCCATCTGCAGACGTAACAATCGAAGCTGTCTTCTTACCAGCAAACCCAGAAACAAAAGATTTAGCAATAGCTTTACTCATTATGTTATCAATTATTACTTTAGTAATTACTTTAATTGAAGGCAAAAAACTTAAAAACTTAGGAGTGTAAAAACTCCTTTTTTAATTGTAAAAACTTTACATCCTAAAAAATAATAATTGTATATTCTTTACATATAATAAACTATAATGTATTTATAAGGCTATTGCGTTATATACCTATATAATGATATAATGCAAAAGTTCGAGGTGATGAAATGCTAAAAATAAATACATTCGAATCATATACCAAAGATATAATTGAAAACGAACATTTCAGTTTACTAAAAAAAGATCTACATCACGGTATAACAAGATATGAACATAGTATGCGTGTAGCTCATTGGACTTATAAAATATGTAACTTCTTCAAATTTGATAATCTAAAAGAAATAACAAGAGCAGCATTACTACACGATTTTTATATAAATGAAGATTTAACAATCATAGGTGGACCAAGTGCTTTAGTAGAACATCCTAACGTAGCATTAGAAAATAGTAAAAAATACTTTGAAATAAATGAATTACAAGAAGACATTATTAAACATCATATGTTCCCTTGTACTAAAGATCTACCTGAATCAAAAGAAGCATTCTTAGTATCTTTAGTAGATAAAGGAGTATCAACTTTTGAAATGATTAGATATAAAGCTCCATTATATGCTTCTATCTTCTTAATATTCTTATTTGAATTAGTAACAGTATCAAGATAATCTTGATACTTTTTTTATGATAATTTTGACTTAAATCCCCTTATTCTTTATAATATCTAACCAATAAAGAGGGGGATTCCTATGAAAAAAGGAACGTTCTTAAAAAGTGCAGCAGCAACAGTTGCTTTAACTGTAGCTATTTCTGCTGGTATAAACTATATAGATTATAAAAGTATTCCCTATACTGGTGCTGACTTAGCAAACAATCCAACCTATGTTGCAGAATTAAAAAGTATCGAAGAAGAAACAAACATTGAATTTGCTAATACAGAATTATTAGATGCTATTAATGAAAGTTTAGGTTATCGCTTAACAACAACAAATATTAAAGATGTTACAGAATTAACAATCAATAAACCATTAACTAATAATGACTTTAGTGATTTAAAATACTTTACTAATCTAAAAGAATTAAAAATTTATATGAATACTGTTGATCTAGCAGATTTACAATATAATCAAAAACTAGAAAGCTTAATCTTAAGTAGAACAAATATAACAAACACTAATTTATTACCTAATAGTATTAAAAGTGTTTACTTCTTTGATTCTATTCTAGAAGATCATTTATTATACTTACCATACAATACAGAATCAGCTTATATTTACCAAATGGGCTTTACTAATATCAAACCAAAGAATCCAAAACGTTTAATGTTCTTAACAGTAGATAGTAATGTAGCTAGCTTAGATTTAAGTATCTTAAGAAAATGTAAAAACTTACTTAAACTATCAATTCTTAAATGCCCAAACATTACTAGTCCCGAAGTATTAACAGAACTAAACAAACATTGTGAAGTAGTCCTAGATGATTATGCTCCTATTTGGTTAAACTATGATATCTATAATGGTATTAAAAACTTATCTGAAACAAACAAAGAGGATATAAGAACTGAAACAGCAGCATTAGATGCTTTAGCACAAATACTTGTACCTAACAAAAGTATTTCTGATTCAGAAAAAATTGAAGCTATATCAAACTATATAGTTAAAGTATTAAAATACAATGAACAAATAGCTGAAGATCCAACAAGTAATCCTGATGTGGCAGAACTTCTAAATGATCATCCAATCAAATATGCTTTAAGTTCAAATGATAGTTATGATGAAGTATGTATAAACTATGCATGTTTCTTCCAAGCATTAGCTAATAGAATTGGTTTAAATAGTAAACAACTAATGGCTAGTGAACATACATGGAATCAAGTTGGAGAAAAACACATTGATTTAACATCATTAGATGGTGCATCATTTATCATTGGTAAAGATGATACAAAATATAGTATGGAAGATTTACTTAAAATGGAATATGAAATTCCAGATTATGCATACTATGTAAGTGAAGACAGGATAGCAAAAGATCCTTTCTATAAAGAGGATTATCATCCTGAGGAGGTAAAAAATGTTGATAACAATATTGGTTATGTTAGTAAGGAAGCTAAAAGCTTAATCGAAAAAATATTATTCTATTTTAGAAATGGTTTAATATCAGCTGTGACAGTATGTGCTTTCTTAATTGTAATTAAATTAATTGAAGATATTAAAAAAGAATTAGAAGAGGAAGAAAAAGAATATACTCTATAAATATCTTTTTCTACTACCTAAAAATTAAAATATATGATATTATATAAAAGAAGATAAAAGAATTGAATAAATTCTTTTTTATCGTAAAAAATATCATATATTTTTTATTGGATTGAAAGGGATAGTTATGGAAGAAATCAACTTAAAAGAATTATTCGAATATATTAAAGAAAGAATATTAATCATTGCTGTTGTTGTTTTAGCAATCTTAATACTTGGTAGTGTATATTCATTATTTATAAAAACTCCAGTATACAAATCAACATCAACATTAGTACTTGTTAGTGATGAAGGACAAGGTCAACAAAATACAACCTTCAATACTCAAGATGCAACCTTAAATAGTCAATTAGTAAGTACATATAGTAAGATTGTTACATCACATCGTGTAATCGATACAGTAATTGAAAACCTAGACATTGATTACACTTACTCAGAACTAGCAAAAGAAGTAACAGTATCAACAGAAACAGGTACTCAAATTATTAAAGTATCAGTATCTGATAAAGACAAAGCTTTATCAGCACAACTTGCTAATGAAATAGTAAAAGTATTCGGTGAAGAAATAAAAAGTATCTATAAATTACAAAACGTATCAGTAGTAGATAAAGCTGAAGAAGCATCAGCGCCTGATAATGTTAACTATATTAAAGAAGCTATTATCTATATCTTAGTAGGTACAGTCCTAGCATTTGGAATAGTATTTGTAATCTTCTACTTTGATACAACAATCAAGAGTACAGAAGAAATCGAAAACAAACTTGGATTACCAGTTATTGGTGTTATTCCAAAAGTTAAGGATAGAAAGTAGGTGGGTACGATGGCAAATTCAGATTTATTAATTAATACAAACTCACGTTCAATGTTTGCTGAATCAATTAAGAGTATTCGTACAAACTTACAATTCTCAGCTATCGATTCAGAATTAAAAACAATCCTTATTACTTCTCCAGAAGCAGGAAATGGTAAATCATTTATTGCAGCTAACTTAGCAGCAGCATATGCTCAAGAAGGAAAGAAAGTTTTAATTATTGACTGTGACTTACGTCGTGGAAGACAACACACTATCTTTGAGGTACCAAATCCTCAAGATGGTGGTTACTCAAACTTAATACTTAACTATAAAGAAGAAATTAAACTATCAAGATATGTTTTAAAAACAACTGTTAAAAACATTGATTTAATCCCAAGTGGACCTACACCTCCAAATCCAACAGAGTTACTTTCATCAAGAAACAACTATGGTGTAATCAATAGTTTAAAAGCACACTATGATATTATCATTCTAGACTGTGCTCCAGTATTAGGTATTAACGATACACAAATGTTATTAAAGTATTCAGATGCTAATATTGTAATTGTTACATCTGGAGAAACAACATTTGAAATCCTACAAAGAACTAAAAAACAATTCGAACAACTTGGCTGTAAGATCGATGGTGTCGTAATTAATAAAGCTAACGTTAAAGGAAGCAGTTATTATTACTATACTAATGAATACTACACAAGTACAACTAAGACCGATAAAGTTGAAAGAGTAGAAAAATAAGTAATGACAAGTCATTACTTTTTTTAATCTTTATATATTAAAAATATGGTATTATTAATATAGGAAGTAGGTATAAATATGGTAGAATTCAATTTGAAAAAAATTATTTATCTAATACTAATAATAATTCTTATCGTTGCTTTAGTAATAATTGTTCCTAAAGTAACTAAGAAAAAAGACACAAAAAAAGAAGAAGTAAAAACAGAAGAAAAACAAACACAAACTGATCCAAGTCAAGACAAAGAAGAACTTGATGAATCAGATTTAGTAGTAAGCTCTGGTGATATTGCTAAAACAGTTAAATGTACAAAAGAAACAAAAGAGGAAAATGTTTTATCAGAAAAACTAGAAGTAACATTTAATGTTGATGAAAAAAATAAAGTAATCACAAAAGAACATGTAGCAGAATATAAATTTGATAAAATTGATACAGAAGACTACATGAGTAATCTTACAATTGGTAAACTAGCTAACGTCCTAAATAAGATTAATGGTGTAACATCTACAATTAGTACAATAAATCATGCAGAACATACATATCGTTTCACAACAATCTATGATTTTAGAATCGTTAATACTGACGACTTATATAATAGATTTTATAGTATTTACTTTACTAATAGATTAAAAGACGACTTTGATAAACAATACAAAACATTAGAATACGATCCTATGGTAAAACAATACTTAGACGAAGGCTATAGTTGTAAATAAAAGAAGGTTAAAAACTTCTTTTTTTTATGTTATAATATAAGAAGAATAAAGAGGTGTATAACATGAACAAAAAAGACTATCGTTTACCTCCTTTAGACTTAGTTAGTGAGGACTATAAAAAGATTCTAGAAGAAATACCTTCCAAGAATAGAAGAAACATCATTCCTTTAGGAATTGATAGCGAAGGTAAAATTGTTTATAAAAAACTATCAGAACTAGAAGACATTCTAGTAGGTGGTACAACCACAACTGGTAAAACAAACTTCTTAAACAATATTATCTGTAGCGTCCTAATGAAACATACTCCTTACGAAACTAAACTAGTTCTAGTAGATACCAAAGGAGTAGAATTTACAAGTTATACTAATATTCCTCATCTACTAATGCCAATAGTTAGAAAAAATGAAGATACAAAAAGAATTCTAAACAGCTTAATAACTGGTAGCATTAATAGAAAAGAAATATTTAAAAGAAATAACTGTTCTACTTTTGATGAATATAATAATATAGTAAGGAAAGAAAAAACAAAGGATCCAAATACCAAATTAGATTTCCTTCCTAATATAATACTTATTATTGATGACTTCGCCTTAATTGAAAACGAAGAAACACAAATACTAATAGAAAACTTATTAAAAATAAACAACTACACAGGAATACATGTAATATGTGGAACTAGTATTCCTAAAGAAGAAGTTATCTCTCCATTCATGAGAGAATACTTCCTATCAAGAGTATCATTCCACTTCGTTGAAGACAAAGATATTAGATTTATCCTAGGTAGTAGAGAAACCCATCAAGTAGATGGAACTAATAACTATATCTTCAAATCAAACGAAAACAAATACTACAACCTAAGAAACATCTTACTTGACGATAAAGAAATAACAACAATTACAGATTACCTTAACTTTAGTAAATAGGAGGTCTTAAAATGAAAATGCAAAAAGGACAAAAAGAGAACAAAGTAACTCTAATAATAGCAGTCGTTCTTTTAATCGGTTTATTAATCTTCTTGTTAGTATACTTAGCAAAAGGAAATAACAAACCAACAAACAATCTAGTAACTACAACTTGTATACTAGATTCATCAGATGGTGTATATGAAATTGATTCAGAAATTATCATTACATCTGAAAAAGAAAAAGCTACTAACATGAAATTCAATACAGTATATACTTATACAGACAATGATCTATTAATGAACTTCAACTATCAAGAAGAAAAAGATAAAATAGATAACCTAACTGATGTTCAAGGAGTAAATGTAAAAATTGAAACAGATAAAAATTTAGGAACCATAACAATGTATGGTGATATTGATTACAAAAAAATAATTGTACCTAACCAATTAGAACTATTACCACCATATGATCACTATATTAAAAACCCATTAGATATGAAAGATATAATGGATTACTTAACTAAAGAAGGATATAAATGTGAATAAGCTAGTTTTAAACTAGCTTTTTTATTTGACTAAAAATCAAAAATAATTATAATAAACGTTACTTAGGGGGGATTAAGATGACACTAGAAAGATTACATCAATTCCAAATAGCTTTATATGAAACAGGCGAAGAAGAACTAAGAGTAATAGCAGCTAGACTAGGTGATCCTAAATATAAAGAAGGAATAAGAAAACTATTATTAGAAAAGAAACTATATCGTTTATTAGGGTTAATGATTGATCCCCATTCATTTGCATTAATAAAAGAAGCTAACAAAAACATTGATAAACTAACTAATAAACTAATCTTTAACGGTGGTTGGTTTCCAAGTCGTTATGGTATAACAGTACTTGATGCTGAAGAAGATACATATAAATATCATCCAGGAGAGTTCCCAAGTGGTATAAGACCATATCATTTAGATCGTGATGAAACAGGTTATCATCTTCAAGATTTTGAACCAGAACCAAACTCATTAGCATTTCGCATAAGACAAGCAGAAAAAGAATTTATGGTTGAAAGGGAAGTAGAACTTCAAATACTTCATCAAATGTATTTAATCAAAGAAAGAATTATGAGCGGGGATTACCAAATTAATCCAATGCACGCTGACTTAGCAAACTTCATATGTGAATACTTTGGTTATGGTAAACAAGAAAAAATAGAAAAAACAAAATAAGAAAGAATTATCTTTCTTTTTTTATTTACTTTAATATGATAAAATGAGTATGGTAAACATAGGAGTGATATTATGAAATCTAGAGAATCCTTTTTACATAGATACTTCAAATGGAGTTGGTTTGAATTCCTAACAGGTATATTAGGAATCTTATTATGTTCAACAGCAATTAACTTATTCTTAGTACCAAACCATTTATTCACAAGTGGTATTACAGGTACTTCTCAATTACTTAGAAACCTTGTACTCCATATCACAAAACTAAAAGTAAACTTTGATATAGCTGGTATTATTAACTTTTGTATAAACGTTCCTATATTTATATATGCCTATACCAAACTATCCAAAACATTTGTTAGAAGAACTTTCGTCTGTATGGTCTTATTCAGTTCATGCTTAACACTAATTCCTATACCTGAAACAAGAATAATTGATGAACTAATTACCAACGTTTTAATTGGTGGTATAGTTGGTGGTATTGGAGCAGGACTTGTTCTTCGCTCATGTGCAAGTCTTGGTGGAACTGATATCATCGGTTTATCAATCACTAAAGTAAATCGAAATGCATCCGTAGGAATGATAAACATTATTATTAATCTAATAATATTTAGTATCAGTGGATTAATATATGGTGTTCAAATAATGGCATACTCAATTGTATATATGGTTTTTGAAAACATCATGATAGATCGAATGCATTCACAAAACATTAGTTGCACTGCAACCATCATGACTAAAAAGCGTCCAACTAAGATAATTAAATTTGTAGAAGAAGAACTAGATCGTGACTGTACTACTTGGGAAGGTCGTGGCGAAAATTCTGATACAACATCTTATGTAACCTATGTAGTATGTTCAAAATACGAATTATCAAAACTTGAAAGAAATATGCCAATCCTCGATCCGAGAGCATTCATGGTTAAAGATAATGGCATATCAGTATATGGAAAATACTATAAAAATTTAACTGATCAAGGTGAATAAAAAGCAAGTTATTAACAGCATAACTTGCTTTTATAATGTTATAAAAAAAATTTATTCAAAAAAGTGAAGAAATATTTGACTTACCATTTTAAAGTGGTATAATTGAATTACTTTTTGGGAGAAAATAACCTAAAAAGATACCAAAAAATTAATAATGTAAAATTTTTTCCGAAATTGTTAAGAAAAAGTTGACTTTAAGTAATTGGTTTGGTATATTACTAATGCAATCCAAAATTGGATGGCGAAATGATCTTTGAAAACTAAGTAAAAAAGTCAAATTGAGTAGCTTTGTGATCAAAATTCAAATTATAAGAATTTAATATAAAATTCTTTTTTAATGAGAGTTTGATCCTGGCTCAGGATGAACGCTGGCGGCATGCCTAAGACATGCAAGTCGTACGAGAAGGCCCACTGAAATTGATTGAAGTTGGAGTGCTTGCACAAAGATGGATTTCAGTGGATGTGGATTCTCCTTCTAGTGGCAAACGGGTGAGTAACACGTGGGTTACCTGCCTCTAAGACTGGGATACCAATTGGAAACGATTGTTAATACCGGATGTGCTCTACGGAGTAAAGATGCCCTTAAAGCATCACTTAGAGATGGGCCTGCGGCGCATTAGCTAGTTGGTGAGATAACGGCCCACCAAGGCGACGATGCGTAGCCGAACTGAGAGGTTGATCGGCCACATTGGGACTGAGACACGGCCCAGACTCCTACGGGAGACAGCAGTTAGGAATATTCGTCAATGGGGGCAACCCT
>Ga0247609_10002056_pt1 | contig 22177 bp, 18 predicted proteins | sample 172DNAGHGlowgp2_FD_193487 | JGI IMG/M metagenome (GOLD analysis project Ga0247609, IMG submission 193487) | Sheep rumen microbial communities from Palmerston North, Manawatu-Wanganui, New Zealand - 1728 DNA GHGlow gp2 | ecosystem: Host-associated > Mammals > Digestive system > Stomach > Rumen ...
AAGGTAAGCATAATTTTTTTAACCGCTGTGTTCTACAACGCGGTTTTGGCATCTTACCGAGGCTAACTGGCTGAAAATCAAATGTAACTTTTTTGAAAAAAGTTCAAAACGTTAAAGTTGGGTTAAGAGGATTTGGCTCAGCGTGAGTTAGCGCCTGCAAAAGTACAAAATTTATGCGAACAAACCAAAAATGCGAACCTAATTCTGTTTATATTTGCGTATAAAAGCAGTTTTCAGGCAAAAGGTTTGCATTTCATTTGCCGCATTCATGTCTCCTGAACATCGTGTGCTGGGAGTCGCCCGTATTCCAGATGGGCTGTATTATCCTTACCTCCTCACTCTCTGCGGCCTTCTCAGGCCTGCTCTATCATGCTACTGGTGTCGATGTACGTCATGGGAGACTCCCCATCGTCCGCCCTACACTGTAACAATGCAGGACGAAGCGTGACGAATGGCTGAAGCATAAAGGACTGACAAACTAACCAAGGAGGTCGGACGGACGAAAATTCCGCCCGACTGCTTTCTTTCATGAGCATGGGAAGGGGCGAGAAAGAAAGAAGCAAAGAAACCCGTGTTTCCTTCTTGCTAAAGGCTACATTGATAAAAATTGGGGATTTTGGAATATTTGGTGCTATAAAATTTGGGGATTCTGGAAATCTTACTTAATTTTGCACCCAAAACATAGATATATTATGTCAGATATAAGGATTTTCAAACGGAAGATATACGACCGGATGCTCCAATGGAAGCAGGAGCGTGACGGCAAGACGGCACTTTTGGTCAAGGGTGCCCGACGGGTAGGCAAGTCCACCATTGTGGAAGAGTTTGCACGTCAGGAGTAATCGAATCAGCAACCGTTACCTTATTTATACCAAAGACCTTAGGAAAGACGAGGCAACAACACTCCTGCCAGTATTCATGACCATTTTCCTATAGTAGATACCGCTTTTGGTAGTTTTTTTTCGTAACTTTGCACTCATGACAGTAGAGGAATTGTTTGGGCGCTGCCAGGAATTGGCCGAACAGGAGCCTTCGGTGGCAGCCAACCGTTTTATGCATGAGACACTGGTGCTGTGCTGCGCCGAGGGGCTAAGGGCTGTGGGCACTGGCTTCGGAAACCTCTTTTCGCAGGTAGACTATCTGTGTAAGCACTGCAGCATGCGGGCGGCAGAGCGTATGGCGGTGCAGCAGATGCGCCGGCGCTCCAACCATGTGGAGGTGGCTGATAAACAACAGTGGATGCAGGATGTCAGGACGCTGGCGCTGTTTGTGTCGGCAGTCTTCAAGGCAGACATCCCGGACAGTCTGGTACGCCTCATCCCGCACCATTCCGATTCCCAGCAGGCTGTGCCGACGGTGAATGCCCGCTATCTGCGCTGCATCGTCAGCGAGTGGGACGAGCGGCTGATACAGGCAGAGACGGCTGACGGCAGCCCAATCACCATAGACTATTCGGAACATGCGTACCTGAAGAAGATGCTGCGGCAGGGCTTGCAGCTGAACCTCCTGGACTGCCATCTGACACAGGATACGGTGACACCGGGGCTGGTGGTCGTGGAGCCCGACTTCCTGGTGGACATCTCGGCCGTGGCCCGCTGTTTTCAGGCGGAGTACGGTCACCACCCGCTGCTCTATACCATTGAACGGCTGAAGCCCCGCGCCAACACACAGGCGATACTCTTAGGAAATTTTGCCGGAGCGGCACTCGACGACATCATCAATAGCACTGCCTATGACGAGAGCGTCACAATCAACCGCTTCTTCCGGGAGCAGGCCCTGCAGTTTACGACCTGTGACGACTTCGACGCCACGCGCTTCATGACCGATGCCCGGCAGCAGTCGGCCAATATCAAGGAGGCGGTGGCGGCACTGTTTGACAAGGACTACGACCGCCGGAAAGCCCTGCTGGAACCGTCGTTCGTCTGCGAACGCTTAGGGCTGCAGGGACGTGTCGACCTGATGACCAGCGACATGCGGCTGCTGGTGGAGCAGAAGTCGGGCAAGAACTACGGCATAGAGCGCGGTGCTACAACCTATCATAAGGAAGACCACTACGTGCAGCTGCTGCTCTACTACGGCATCCTGCGCTATAACTTCGGACGGACGGACACGCAGGTGGACATCCGCCTGCTCTATTCACGCTATCCGGCCGCCAAAGGTCTGCTCTACGTCAACTTCTACCGCGAGCTGTTCCGCGAGGCCATCCGTCTGCGCAACCAGATAGTGGCCACGGAGATGCTGATGGCCCGCGAGGGCTTCGGCCGCGTGCTGCCCCTGCTGAGGCCAGATGTCGTCTACCACGGTGTCAAGACCGATGACTTCTTCAAGCGCTATATGGAGCCGCCACTCCGGGCCCTTGCCGGTCAGCTGGCTGCCGCAACACCCCTTGAACGTGCCTACTTTGAACGGATGATGACCTTCGTCTATAGCGAACAGCTGTTGCAGAAGGTGGGACGGCAGGAAGGACAGGGCGGAGCCTCCAGCGACCTGTGGAACATGCCGCTGACAGAGAAGATAGAGGCGGGTAACATCATCCTCTCAGGCCAGTTCTCGCCAACACTGAACTTCCGCCGGGGCGACATGGTCTATCTCTACAACTACGACGGCGAGGAACCCGATGCACGGCATGCCATATTATATAAAGGTACGCTCGAAGCGGTAGGCCCTGAGGGTGTCAGCGTGAAACTGAACGAAGGCGTGAGTGCCGACGAGGTGATGAGTCAGGGGCAGTGGGCCATAGAGCATGCCGGCAGCGACCTGAACACCACAAGTGCCGTGAAGAGCCTCTACCAGTTTGTGACCGCTAATATCGACAGGAAGGCACTGCTGCTGGGGCAGCGTCCGCCGCGCCGTGACGAAACGCTCTGCCTGTCACGCAGTTATAACCCCAACTATGATGACATGCTGCTGCGCGCTAAGCAGTCTCGCGACTACTACCTGCTGGTGGGTCCGCCGGGAACGGGCAAGACCTCGATGGCACTCCGCTACATGGTGGAAGAGGCTGAGGGCGACCTGCTGCTGATGAGCTATACGAACAGGGCCGTGGACGAAATATGCGGCATGCTCGACGAGGCCGGGCGCGACTACCTGCGCATAGGCAACGAGACGTCATGCCATCCGAGGTTCAAGGGCCATCTGTTAGACAGCAGGCTCGGCGCCAAACCGAAGCTCAACGACATCCGGCGCCTGATTGCCGAGATGCCCATCATCGTCGGCACCACGTCGATGCTGCAGGCACGTCCGTATATCTTCCAGCTGAAACATTTCTCACTCTGCATCGTCGACGAGGCTTCACAGATTCTGGAGCCGGGACTCGTAGGACTGCTCAGCAGCCCCCGCATCAGCCGCTTCATCCTTGTAGGCGACCATAAGCAACTGCCTGCCGTGGTGCAGCAGACGGAGCAGGAGTCGGCGGTGAACGACCCGCTGCTGACGGCTATCGGCATCACCAACTGCCGGCGCTCTCTCTTTGAAAGGCTGCTGGGCTGGGAGCAGCACTGCGGACGCACGCAGTTTACGGGCATCCTGCGCAAACAGGGCCGCATGCACCCCGACATTGCAGCCTTCCCCAACGAGATGTTCTACCGCCGCGAACAGTTAGAGCCGGTGCCGCTGGAACACCAGCTGGACACGTCGCTGCACTATGACCTGCCGTCGCAGGACAGCCTTGATGACGACCTGAAGCAGCTGCGTGTGCTCTTCCTGCATGTCAGCAAGCCCAAGAGTACGCAATTCTCTGACAAGGTGAACCCTGCCGAGGCACGGCTTGTGGCCGACCTGCTGCGCCGCATCTACCGCTTTTATGGTAACCGTTTCGACGGGCAGAAGACGGTCGGTGTGATTGTGCCCTACCGCAACCAGATAACCATGATACGCGAGGAGATAGCACGCCTTGACCTGCCGGCACTCAGCGACATCACCATCGACACCGTTGAACGCTATCAGGGGTCGCAGCGCGATGTCATCATCTACTCGTTCACCGTCAGCCGTCCCTACCAGTTGGACTTCCTGACATCGAACTGCTTTGAGGAGGACGGATGCGTGATTGACCGCAAGTTGAACGTGGCCTTGACGCGGGCACGCAAGCAACTGCTGATGACCGGAAACGCAGAAATTCTACGACAAAACCGCATTTTTGCACAGCTGATTGCACGCTATCAGAAAAAAATGTAGTAACTTTGCGGCCATACTCAGAAAGACTTATGGAGCGAGAAGACGTAGAACTGCGGCAACTGACCATTGGCTATCAGACCAAGAACCATGTCAAGACGGTGGCAGAAGGCATCAACGCTACGATCAGACGGGGACAGCTGACCTGCCTGTTAGGAGCCAATGGCGTGGGCAAGTCTACCCTGCTGCGCACGCTCTCAGCCTTCCAGCCTAAACTCAGCGGCAGCATCTTCTTGGCCGGACGCGAGATTGACGACTACACTGCGGCTGAGTTGAGTCGGATGATAGGCGTGGTGCTGACGGAGAAGCCCGACGTCAGGAACATGACCGTCAGCGAGCTGGTGAGCCTGGGACGCTCGCCCTATACGGGCTTTTGGGGAACCTGCTCCAAGGAGGATATGACCATCGTCCAAGATGCCTTGCGGCAGGTAGGCGTGAGCGCCTTGGCCGAGAGACTCATTGACACACTCTCTGACGGCGAGCGGCAGAAGGTGATGATAGCCAAGGCGTTGGCACAGCAGACACCCGTCGTCTACTTAGACGAGCCTACGGCCTTTCTCGACTTCCCCAGCAAGGTAGAGGTGATGCTGCTGCTGCGGCACATCTGCCAGGAGTCAGGAAAAACCATCTTCCTTTCTACCCATGACCTGGAGTTAGCACTGCAGATTGCCGACTGCCTGTGGCTGATGGACCGCAGTGAGGGACTCAGCATCGGCACGCCTAAGGAACTGGCCGACCGTGGTGTCCTGAGCCGCTTTGTTGAGCGGCGCGGCATCAGTTTCGACCGTCGTACACTAACGATTAAAATTGACAGGACGGCATGATCTTCGGACACGGTGACGATGCTTTCAACTATGGCAGCCGGGTTAGGATGAATTTTAGTTCCAACCTGCCGGGCTTTGCTGACCTGACAGGGCTGAAAGTCCATCTGGCCGCACGGTTGGATGTCATCGGCTCCTATCCCGAGCCGGAGGCCACGGCCCTGGAGGCTATGCTGGCCAGCGAACTGGGTGTCCCCCAGAACACGGTGATGGTGACTGCCGGGGCCACCGAGGCCATCTACCTTATAGCACAACTCTATCGGGGCTGGGCCTCTATCATTCCGCAACCGACGTTCAGCGAGTATGCCGATGCCTGTAAGATGCACGGCCACATCGTCTCTTATTATGACAACGACGATATGGAGACGCTGCCTGACAACCGTATCTACTGGCTCTGTAACCCTAACAACCCCACGGGCAACGTTATGTTGAAAGCCCTGATGAGTCATGTCATCAGGGAACAGCGCAACCACACTTTCGTTGTTGACCAGTCGTATGAGGACTACACGCTGAAAGCCATGCTTCAGCCCCGGGAGATGCTTGACTGCCACAATCTTATCCTGATACACTCCATGACGAAGAAATACTGCATACCGGGGTTGCGGCTGGGCTATGTCACGGCTTCGCCCGTCATCATCGACCGCCTGCGCCAGTTACGCCAGCCCTGGACTGTCAATGCGCTGGCCATTGAAGCAGGAAAATATCTTGTGGAGAACCATGTGCAGGTGATAGCCGACAAACAAGGCTACCTGCAGGAGGCAGCACGGCTGCATGCGGAGCTGAGTAAGATTGACGGGCTGATGCTGATGGACAGCAGTGCCAACTTCATGCTGGCCTATATGGAAAAGGGGAAGGCCCCGAAGCTGAAGCAGTGGCTCCTTGAGCACTATGGCATACTGATTCGTGATGCCTCCAACTTCCACGGCCTGAACAGCCACTGCTTCCGTGTGTCGGCGCAGAAGCGCGAGGAGAACGATGCGCTTCTGGCCGCCATCAGGGAATATCTGAAAGACAAATTTTAAACTCAAGTTGAGGAGTAAATGGAGTTAAGGAGTTAAGGAGTTAAGACAATAGTTATGCGGCTCCGTTTCCAGCACCCCTTAGGGGAAACAGGGGAAAGACATACGTCTTTAACTCCTTAACTCCTTAACTCCTACATGTAGCCCAGCCAACGCAGGATGTCGTTCAGGTTGGCAAAGACCATGAGCAGGATGAGGATGCCGAAGCCCACGTACTCGGCGCGTATCATGAACTGCTCCGACGGTTTGCGGCGGGTGATCATCTCATAGACGAGGAACAGCACGTGGCCGCCGTCAAGTGCCGGTATGGGCAGGATGTTCATGAAGGCAAGGATGATAGAGAGGAAGGCTGTCATCTTCCAGAACATATACCAGTCCCACATCGGGGGGAACAGTGAGCCGATGGCTCCGAAACCGCCAAGCGACTTGGCACCGTCGGCGGTGAAGATGTACTTCATGTCGTCGACATAGCCGGCCAGCACGTTCCATCCGTATTTGATACCGGCAGGGATGCTCTCCAGGAAGCCGTACTCAATGGTGACGGGCTTGTAGATTTTTGTCAGACTCTGTCCGTAGAAACCCAGCGTGAGTTCGGGGGTGAGTACAACGTCGGCAGTGTCGGTCTGTTCGCCACGGGCATAGACGATGGTAGCCTGGCGCACCTTCATGCTGTCCTCATGGGTGGTGGCCACAGCCAGGACGTCGCTCAGGCGTGCTATCTGGTTGGTGTACTCGTTGTAGGAGTCGACGGCCTTACCGTTGATGGCCAGGATGCGGTCGCCCTTCTGCAGACCGGCGGCAGCGGCCGGTGTGTCGGCCACGATGCTGTCGATGACGGCAGGGATAAGCGGACGTACGAAGGCAGGGTCGGCCTTGAGCATGCCTAACAGGTTGATGTCGCCGGGCAGCGAGATGGACATGGGCTTGCCGTCGCGTACGATGTCTACGCGGTGAGCCTCACTAATCTGCCGGAAAAGGTCGGCCGAGAAATCCTTGAACTCGCCCTCCTCCGTGCCTATGAGGATGTCGCCATCTTGGAAGCCGTATGACTTGGCCTCGGCATTGAATTTCATACCCTGCGTCATGTCCTTCAGGGGGATGTAGGTGTCGCCCCAGTGGAACAGTATCATGGCATAGATGAACAGTGCTAGGAGGAAGTTCACCAGCACGCCGCCAATCATGATGAGCAGGCGCTGCCAGGCTGGTTTCGAGCGGAACTCCCACGGCTGTTGGGGCTGTTTCATCTGTTCGGTGTCGAAGCTCTCGTCAATCATGCCGGCAATCTTGCAGTAGCCGCCCAGTGGCAGCCATCCTACGCCGTACTGTGTATCGCTTCCCTTGGGCTTGAACTTAAAGATGCTGCCGTCCCACTTCCAGATGCTGGGGTCGAAGAACAGGTAGAACTTATCGACGCGCACACCGAAAAGCTTGGAGAAGAAGAAGTGACCGCCCTCGTGGAGGAGTACCAGCAGCGAGATGGCCAGCATGAACTGTATCAGTCTTATCAGAAATATTTCCATAATCTTTTTACCTAGAATTATAATAACTCAGATGCTATGCGACGTGCCTCGGCATCGGTCTTGATGTATGTGTCGTAGTCGGGCTGTTTGTCGAAGGTGGCACGCTGCATGGTCTCGGCAATGATGTCGCCCATCTGCAGGAAGCCGCAGCGGTCTTCCAGGAAGGCGCGGTTGACCACCTCGTTGGCAGCATTGACAATGCACGGCATGTTGCCGCCACGGTCGATGGCCTCGTAGGCCATGGCCAGACAGCGGAACTTCTTCAGGTCGGGCTCAAAGAACTCTAAGGGATGGCGGAACAGGTCGAGCCTGTCGCCACTCAGCGGCAGCCTGCGCGGGAACGAGAAGGCATACTGTATGGGCAGCCGCATGTCGGGCACGCCTAACTGCGCCTTCACCGAACCGTCATGGAACTGCACGGCGCTGTGGACAATCGACTGCGGGTGTACGAGCACCTGAATCTGCTTGGCATCGACACCGAAGAGCCACTTCGCCTCGATGACCTCGAAGCCCTTATTCATCATCGATGCAGAGTCGATGGTAATCTTGGCGCCCATGTCCCAGGTGGGGTGGCGCAGGGCGTCGGCCTTCGTCACGTGGGCTATCTCCTCCATCGACTTCAGGCGGAAGGGGCCGCCGGAGGCTGTCAGCAGGATTTTCTCAATGGGGTTCTCGTCCTCGCCCACTAAGCTCTGGAAGATGGCGGAGTGCTCGCTGTCGACGGGCAGGATAGGGGTGTGATACTGCTGTGCCAGCTGGAGGATGAGCTCACCGGCAACCACCAGTGTCTCCTTGTTGGCCAGTGCAATGGCCTTCTTAGCCCGGATGGCATGGATAGTGGGACTGAGGCCGGCAAAGCCCACCATGGCGGTGAGCACCATGTCGATGGGGTCGGCTTCAACAATCTCGTCGAGTGCGCGACTGCCGGCATAGACCTTCACGTCGGGCATGTCATCCATCAGCCGTCGCAGTTTGTCGTAGTGCTGCTCGTTGGCAATGACGATGGCTGCAGGCTTGAATTTGTGAGCCTGTTCTGCCAGTTGTTCCACACGGTTGTTGGCTGTCAGGCAGTAGACCTCATAGAGGTCCTGGTGCTCCTCAATGACCTCCAGTGCCTGTGTGCCTATTGACCCCGTAGAGCCGAGAATGGCTATTTGTCGTTTCTTTACTTCCATGGTTCCAGTCATGAAAATCGGGCGCAAAAGTGCCAAATATCATTGAAAGTGTCCTGACTCCTCTTTTGTGGGGAATCGGGACACTTCGTTATTACCTTATTTATATATATAGCGTTATCAAGCCTTGGCTACTGCCTCCTCTTCACGGATGGTCTTACCCATGGTAAGGTAGGCAACAGGGGCTGCGATGAAGAGCGATGAGAGGGTACCGAAGATAACACCCAGAATCATGGCGAACGAGAAGCTGCGGATGCTGTCACCACCGAGGATGAAGATACAGAGCAGCACAATCAGCGTCGTCACTGAGGTATTGATGGTACGGGCCAGGGTCTGGTTCAGCGAGTCGTTGAACAGCTGCTGGCGGTCGCGCTTGCCGAAGAGCTGGATGTTCTCACGCACGCGGTCGAACACCACCACCTTATCGTTAATAGAGTAACCAATCACGGTCAGGATAGCACCGATGAAGGTCTGGTCAATCTCGAGCGACATGGGAACCCAGCCCCACAGCACACTGTAGAAGCCGATAACCACAAGGGCGTCGAAAGCCAGAGCTACGGTAGAACCTACTGAGAAGGCCACGTTGCGGAAGCGCAACAGGATGTAGAGGAAGATGGCGATCAGGGCGATGATAACGCTGATGATAGCACCGTAGGTGATGTCCTTAGCCACCGACGGACCTACCTTTGCCGAGCTGATGATGGAGCCACCCTCGCGGACGTCAGGATTCTTGAATGCCGATACGTCAGCCTGGTTGATGAGGCCGGCCTTCTTCAGCGTGTTGTAGAGGATGGTCTCAGCCTTGTCGTCCACCTCGGGGTTGTTCGACTCGATGTCCCAGTTGGTGGAGATACGTACGGTCTTGCCGTCAGTACCCAGGGCGATGACGCTGGTGTTAGCCTCTTGGTTGGCCTTTTCGCCAATGGTGTTGATGAAGGCGCCAGAGAGTGCCTGGCGAACCTGCTCTACAGGCGTCTCCTTGTCGAGAACAACCACATAGTTACGACCACCGGTGAAGTCAATACTCTGGCTCAGGCCGCGGACGGCAAACGAGATGCAGAAGATGATGGCAGCTGCGCCCCAGATGATGAACGACTTCTTGTAGGAACCCATGAAGTTGAACTTGGCGTTCTGCATCATGTTCTTTGAGTAGGCAGTAACGAAGGTCAGGTCGGTCCACTTGTCCTTCTTCAGGCGGTTCTCATAGACCAGACGGGTCAGGAACACGGCGGTGAAGAACGAGCAGAAGATACCGATAATCCAGGTGGTAGCGAAGCCCTTCACAGGACCTGTACCGAAGAACAGCAGGATGAAACCGGTAATCAACGATGTAACGTTAGAGTCGAAGATGGCTGAGAAAGCGTTAGAGTAACCCTTGGTGAGTGCCTCCTTGACCTTCAGGCCACGATGCAGCTCTTCCTTGGTGCGCTCATAGATAAGCACGTTGGCGTCGACAGCCGTACCCAGTGTCAGTACGATACCGGCGATACCGGGCATGGTCAGGGCGGCCTGGAACGAGGTCAGAATACCCAGGGTGAAGAACAGGTTGAACAGCAGGGCGCAGTCAGCGAGCAGACCGGGAATCGGGCCATACAGCATAATCATGTAAATCATCAGCAGCACGAAGGCCACGATGAACGAGATGATACCCTGCTGGATTGACTGTGCACCCAGCGACGGACCTACCACCTCTTCCTGTACGATGCGGGTAGGAGCCGGCATCTTACCGGAGTTCAGCGTGTTGGCCAGGTCCTTGGTATCTTCAATGGTGAAGTTACCGGTAATCTGTGAGTTGCCACCGTCAATCTGTGTGAGGATACGGGGTGCAGAGTAGACGGCGTCGTCGAGCACGATGGCTACGGCGCGGCCGATGTTCTGCTTCGTAATCTGGCTCCACTGACGGGCACCGTCGGAGTTCATCTGCATCGATACGCAGGGATGGCCCATCTGGTCGAAGTCGTCCTTACCGTTGGTGATGACGTCGCCCTCTAACGGAGCGCGGCCGTTGGCGGTTGTAATCTTCAGGGCATAGAGAGCGAAGATGTCGCCACGGGTGTTCTCGCCACCAAAGTCCTCAGGCTTGGCACCCCAGCGCAGCTTACACTCGGCGGGCAGCACCTGGGCGGCAATGTCTGAGTAGATAACCTTGTTGACATCGGCAGTATCGCGGGCATTGGCATAACCGACGATGGCCAGGCCCTGACCCTGGATGGGCTGGAACACTGAGAACAGCGGGTTCTGCTTCTTCATCTCCTCGCGGACCTTAGCATCGGCCTTGCTGTCTTTCTTGGCCAACTTGGCAGCCAGGTCGCTGGCGGCAGCCTTTGTAGTGTCGGCAACAGCCTCGGCAACAGCGGTGGTGTCAGCAGCCACGGTGTCGCTGCTGACGGTGGCGTCGCCACCCATAGCAGCATACTTCTGGTTCAGCGTAGCCAGCATAGGAACAATCTCTTGTGAGTTGTAGGTCTCCCAGAACTCCAGGTTGGCTGAACCCTGGAGGAGCTTACGCACGCGCTCCGGCTCCTTGATACCAGGCATCTCAACCATGATGCGGCCGCTCTGTCCCTCTAGTTTCTGGATGTTGGGCTGAACAACGCCGAACTTATCGATACGGTTACGGACCACGTTGAACGAGTTGTCGACGGCCGACTGGATCTCGGTACGCAGGGCATTCTCCACCTCAGAGTCTGTCGACTGGGTGCTTACCTTGCCCTTCATCTGCTGGGTAGCGAAGATGGCGGCCAGGGGACGTCCGTTCGAATTCTGTTTCCAATACTTGATGAAGAGCGAGAGGAAGTCAGCCTGACTGGTCTCCTCTTCCTTCTTAGCCTGCTCCATCGACTTCTTGTAGGCAGCGTCCTGCTTGTGGTCGGCCAGCACGTCGACGACGTCGGGCACCGACACCTCAAGAATAACGTTCATACCGCCTTTCAGGTCAAGACCCAGGCCAATTTCCATCTCACGGCACTGCTTCAGCGAGTAAATGCCCATGTAGACCTTCTCGTTCATGATGCTGTCAAGATACTCCTGACCAGCCTCCTCACCCATAGCGGCCGCCTTCGATTCGTAGTGGCGGGTCACAAACGAGAAGGAGAGGTAGAAGCAGCATACAAGCACCAGAAGCACTGCAATAAACTTTACAATTCCTTTGTTTTGCATTTTTGTTATTTATAATAATTATTTATTTATATGCGCATTTGAGCCTGCAAATATACACATTTTTTTATGGACGGGAAAATTTATTGGCTTTTTTCATGCAAAAAACGCTATTTATCCCTCATTTTTAGCCAGCAGAACATCGGATAATGGTCGCTGAAGTCGGTTTTTGAGTCAACTTGACAGTTGTAGGGTGTGAAGTCTGACGAGCATAAAATGTGGTCGATTCTGACCCAAAAACCTTTCTGATTATATGACAAACCTATACCTCGCCCTGATGCTGTAAAGCAGTCTGTCAGACTCTCTGCCAGTGCGTGGCGGCTATAACTGATGGGGGTGTCGTTGAAGTCGCCGCAGACAATGGTGGGGTATTGGCTGTGCGCCTTCATGTAGTTTTTCACGGCGTCAACGGCTCTTGCCCTGATGGCTGCTGCCTGTGACAGTTTGTCTAACATTTGCATTGATTCCGCGCGTGCCGTGTCCGACTCCATGTCACCCTTGAGCATGGTTTTGTAGCGAGCTCGGTCTTCCAGCGTCAGGTGGGTGTTCTCCAGGTGGTTGTTAATCACCAGCAGCGTGTCCTTACCCTTTTTCAGGAAGTAGGCCATTGACCCATTTGCTGCCGACGGATAGGGGATGCGCTCTTTCCGCAGGATGGGGTAGCGGGTGTGAATGCCCATGCCGTTGAAGGCCCATGCCGTGTTGACAAAGACGGTGGTGTCGTTGTAAGGGTAGAGTTTCTGGTAACTGTTCATCATATAGCGTCGCCAGGTGTCTACATCTTCCTGTGTGCATACGATGTCGGCCTGCTGTTTCCTCAGGTAGTCTGTGATACGCTCAAACGCATCTTCATATTTGTAGTTGCCGCCGTATGCGCACACATTATAGGTCAGTATCTTAATGCATTCTTCTGGCACATCTTGCCGCTGGTTCATGGGCATATACGTACTAATAGGAACGTACGCAAGCACATAGCCCACTATGGGTATCCACAGTTTCTTCCAGTTGAAGGTTATCCAGAAGAGCACAAACAGCAGGTTGAGCAAAAGGAAGATGGGGAAGGCCGTGCCAATGATAGACAGCAGCGGATGACTTCCCGGGTGCAGCCGGTCGGAGAAGCCTGTGGCCAGCATTAGCAGGACCGTTGCTATGTTGGCACCGGCCACCATGTTGATGGCGAACTGTTTAATTTGCTTGATCATCAGTTGCGGCTGGCGTCAAAGAGCCGTTGCTTCTCCTCTTTAGTCAGACTGTCATAGCCGCTCTTGCGAATCTTGTCAAGTATGGCGTCTATCTCGTCCTGATTCTGCTTCTTGCGGGCGTTATAGTTCATGTCATCCTCTTTCATGCCTCCGCGTTCGGTGTGCATATTGGCGGAGTTGCCGGCGTTGCCCCGGCGCTGCTCAAAGTTACGTTTCAGGCGGTCAAAGAACTCCTGACCGCCGGAGCGGTTGTAGCCCGAGCCGGGATGCTTGTTCCAATAGCGTATCATGAGGAATCCGAAGAGCATGCCGCCCAGGTGAGCCATGTGGGCCACGCCGTCGCCCGACGAACTCATGGCCGAGAACAGTTCAATGGCAGCATAGCCGCAGACGAACCACTTCGCTTTGATGGGGATGGGCAGCGGGAAGATGAAGATGCGCTCATTGGGGAAAATCATGCCGAAGGCCAGCAGAATGGCGTAGACGGCTCCCGAGGCGCCTATCGTTGTCCATCCGTTCAGCTGTTGGCTCAACTGCTGTCCTACCATGAACAGCTCTGAGAACGAGATGCTTGGGTCTTGCGCGCTGATACGGAAGTAGAAGTCGAACAGCTGCACCAGTTCCTGCATCAGTCCGGCTCCTATGCCGCAGGAAATGTAATAAAAAAGGAATTTTCGCGGTCCCCACACATTCTCTACCACGACGCCGAACATCCACAGGGCAAACATGTTAAAGAAAATGTGCGCTATGCTTTGTGTCGAATGCAGGAACATGTAGGTGACAAACTGGAACAGGTGGAAGTCGCTGGCCATAAAGAAATGCAGGCCTCCCACGTTTGCCAAGTCGATGCCACGCATCTGAAGCACCCAGGTGGCTATGAAAACCAAGAAGTTGATAATGAGCAGATTCTTGGTAATGGTTGGTATGTTGCGGAACACGGTACTTTTTACAATTTAGTAATTTACTGTTTGTTATTCCCGACCATTGCTTTTTGGCCGTTTTTCGGCTGCAAAATTACGAAAAATATCTGTTTTTCAGTGCAAAATGAGCAGATAAGCAATTATTTTACGTAAAAAAAGTAATTTTTTCTGTTTTTTTGTTGTTTTTTTAAATACTTTGTCCTATATTTGCGGTGGATTTCTGACACAGAAGCGAATTTTTTATCTATAAATCATTAAATTAATAGGAATTATGAACAAAACAGAATTAGTTGAGAAGATTGCAGCAGGTGCTGGTCTTTCTAAGGTTGATGCAAAGAAAGCCCTTGACGCTACCGTTGACGCTATTAAGGATGCCCTCATTGCAGGCGACAAGATTGCCCTGGTTGGCTTCGGTACTTTCAGCATTAGCGAGCGCCCCGCTCGTGAGGGTATCAACCCCGCCACAAAGGAGAAAATCACCATTGCTGCCAAGAAGGTTGCCAAGTTTAAGGCCGGTGCTGAACTTGCTGACGCGCTGAACTAATCTTTTGTAAAGAAATTTTTGTTGAGGCGGTTTCGTTCGGAGCCGCCTCTTTTCAAGTGTATTACCATGTCATATAAACGGATAACAGCTGCCGAGGCGGCAGCAATGATTAAGAATGGCGATAACATTGCCATGAGTGGATTTACGCCTGCCGGCGTAGCCAAGGCCACGACCAAGGAGTTGGCCAAGATAGCCGTTGCCGAGCATGAGGCAGGCCGCGAGTTTAAGGTGGGCATCTTCACCGGAGCATCCACAGGACAGTCTACCGATGGCGACCTGGCAAACGCCCAGGCCATCAAGTACCGTGCCCCCTATACCACCAATCCCGACTTCCGCAAGCACGTGAACCTGGGTGAGATTCCCTACAACGACCTGCACCTGAGTCACATGGCTCAGGAGTTGCGCTACGGATTCTACGGCGATGTCAACTGGGCCATCCTCGAGGTGTGCGACATTGAGGAGGTGGGCAACGACTACCATGTGTTCCTGACTGCTGCCGGCGGCATCTCGCCCACGGCTGCCCGTCTGGCCAAGAACGTCATCCTGGAACTCAACTCGTTCCATAACCCCAATGCCAAGTTCATCCACGACGTGTATGAGCCCCTGGATCCTCCCTACCGCAAGGCCATACCCATTGAGCATCCCAGCGACCGTATCGGTAAGCCCTATGTCTCTATCCCCAAGGAGAAGGTGGTAGGCGTCGTTGAATGTAACATCCCCGACGAGGCCCGTGCCTTCAAGGACTCCGACCCCGTGACCGACAAGATAGGCTTCCTGACAGCCGAGTTCCTGGTCGACGAGATGCACAAGGGTCGCATTCCCCGCGAGTTCCTGCCCCTGCAGAGCGGTGTGGGCTCCACGGCCAATGCCATCCTCGGTGCCCTGGGCGAGGACAAGCACGTGCCCGACTTCAACATCTACACCGAGGTTATCCAGAACTCCGTCATCGAGATGATGCTCAACGGACGTGTGAAGGATGCCTCTGCCTGCTCGCTCACCGTCTCCAACGACTGTCTGATGCAGGTCTACGACAATATGGACTACATGCGCCAGCACCTGACGCTGCGCCAGAGCGAGATTTCCAACTCGCCTGAGATTATCCGCCGCTTAGGTGTCATTGCCATCAATACCGCCATCGAGGCCGATATCTATGGCAATGTCAACTCTACGCACATCAGCGGCACGAAGATGATGAACGGTATCGGCGGTTCGGGCGACTTCATCCGTAACGCGTACCTTTCTATATTTACGTGCCCGTCGGTAGCCAAGGGCGGTGTCATCTCATCTATCGTTCCCTTCGTCAGCCATCAGGACTCCTCCGAGCACGATGTGAACATCATCGTCACCGAACAGGGTATTGCCGACCTGCGCGGCAAGTCGCCGGCACAGCGTGCCGAGCTGATTATTGAGAACTGCGCCCACCCCGACTACAAGCAGCTGCTGTGGGACTACCTGAAGATCTCGAAGATGGGTCAGACGCGTCACAATCTGCCGGCCGCCTTCGCCATGCACGATACGCTGGCACGGAAGGGCGACATGAAACTCACCGACTTCTCAGAATATGTGAAATAACCATAATGGGACGCCTTGAGCGTCCCATTATTATTTGCTGCATTCCGGACACAGGCCCTTGGCCATGTAGTTGATGCTGGACAGCCGGTAGCCCGCAGGCAGCTCGACGGCGGGGATGGGGGTAGCGGCCAGGCAGAACGTGCGGTGGCAGCGCTCGCAGTAGAAGTGTACGTGCTGGTCGTCATCCTCGGCATGACCGTCGTGACTGTGACACAGCTCGTAGCGCACACCGTCGCCGCCGTCCTCGATGACGTGTACCAGATGGTGTTCGCGGAACAGCGTCAGGGCGCGGAACACGCCCGACTTGTCGATGGACAGAATCTTGTATTCCAGTTCTGTTAATGACATTGGCCGCTCAGCAGCGGCCAATGTCTTTGCCACGACAATGCGGTTTGCCGTCGGCTTAATATCGTGCGCTGTGAGCAGCGCCTCAAAGTCTCCACATTTCTGCATCGTTGAAGTAGTCGATACGCATGGCGCGGCGCACCTCGTCCATGGTCTGGGCACCCACCTCGCGGGCCTGCTCCGTACCTTTCTTTAATATGTTCTGAATCTCGGCGATGTCCTTTTCCAGTTCGGCGCGGCGCTGGCGCATGGGGTCGAGGAACTTGTTCAGCACCTCGTTGAGGAACTTCTTGCACTTCATGTCGCCCAGACCGCCCCGCTGGTAGTGCTCCTTCAGCTCGTCCAGGTTCTGGTACTCCGGCCAGAAGTCCTTGAAGTCCTGGTCTGACGAGAAGGCATCAAGGTAGGTGAACACGGCGTTGCCCTCCACGTGGCCGGGGTCAGAGACGTTCAGGTGTGTGGGGTCGGTGTACATCGAGCGCACCTTCTGCCATACATCGTCCTTAGAGTCGCTCAGGTAGATGCAGTTGCCCAGGCTCTTCGACATCTTCTCCTTGCCGTCGGTACCCGGCAGGCGGCGTGCCGTCAGGTTCTCTGGCAGCAGGATGTTTGGTTCCACCAATACGGGTGCATACGTGTTGTTGAAGCGGTTCACCAGCTCGCGTGTCACCTCCAGCATCGGCTCCTGGTCTTCACCGGCGGGCACCGTCGTGGCCTTGAACAGCGTGATGTCGGCAGCCTGCGACACCGGGTAGCAGAAGAATCCCAGGGGGATGCTCTCGCCCTCGAAGCCGCGCATCTTGATTTCCGTCTTCACCGTCGGGTTGCGCTGCACACGGCTCACCGATACGAGGTTCATCAGGTAGGTCGTCAGCTCTGCCAACTCTGGTATGTGACTCTGGATGAAGATGGTACACTTCGTGGGGTCGAGACCTGCCGAGAGGTAGTCGAGTGCCACCTGGATGATGCTCTGACGCAGTTTCTCAGGGTTGTCGGCGTTGTCGGTCAGTGCCTGTACGTCAGCCATGAAAACAAACATGCGGTCGTAGTCGCCTGCATTCTGCAGCTCTACGCGGCGGCGCAGCGAACCCACGTAGTGGCCCAGGTGGAGCTTACCCGTAGGACGGTCGCCGGTAAGTATTACTTTTCCCATAAATATTCTAAACTTTAAGTTTTCAGCCTGCAAAGGTACTACTTTTTTTTGAATATTGGTAAATTTTACCTATCTTTGCACGCAAAATTCCATAGAAAATGAAAATACTCATCACAGGAGCCAGCGGTTTCATTGGCTCTTTCATTGTGGAAGAGGCTCTGCGGCGGGGCTTCGACACGTGGGCCGCCGTCCGTGGCAGCAGTTCCAGGGCCTACCTCACCGACGAGCGCATCAACCTGATAGAACTCAACCTCTCGTCGGAGCAGCAGCTCATGGAGCAACTGCGCTCCCACCAGTTCGACTATGTGGTACATGCCGCCGGCGTGACGAAGTGCATCGACAAGCGCGACTTCCACCGCATCAATACCGAGGCGACGTGCCATCTTGTCAACGTCCTGCGCCGTCTCGGCATGCCTCTGCGCCGCTTTGTCTATATCAGCTCCCTCAGCGTCTTCGGCGCCATCCGCGAGCAGCAGCCTTACGAGGCCATCCGTGAGACCGACACACCCCAGCCCAACACCGAGTACGGACGTAGCAAGCTTGAGGCAGAACGGTGGCTCGACACCCTCACTGACTTCCCCTGCGTCACCCTGCGCCCCACGGGTGTCTACGGCCCCCGTGAGAAGGACTATTTCCTGATGGCTCAGAGCATCAAGCAGCATATAGACTTCGCCGTGGGCTACAAGCGGCAGGACATCACCTTCGTCTATGTCACCGACGTGGTGCAGGCCGTCTTCTTAGCTTTAGAGAAGGGACAGACGGGACGTAAGTATTTCCTCAGCGATGGCGAGGTGTACCAGTCAACCACGTTCAGCGACCTGATTCACGAGGAACTGGGCCGCCCCTGGTGGCTGCGTATCACAGCACCGGTATGGGTGTTGCGCATCGTGACGTTCTTTGGTGAGTATGTCGGTCGCCTGACGGGCCGTATCACCGCGCTTAACAACGACAAGTATAATATCCTGCGGCAGCGCAACTGGCGGTGCGACATCAAGCCGGCCATCGACGAGCTGGGCTACCAGCCCAAGGTGAAGCTGAAGGAGGGCGTACGCCGTTCCATAGCATGGTATAAAGAAAACGGATGGCTTTGAAAATTGTGAATTGAAAATTGTGAATTGTGAATTGAAAATTGTGAATTGAAAATTGTGAATTGTGAATTGAAATCGCTTTTTCAGATAGAACGGAAAGGGCCTAAGGGACTGATAGCGGCGGAGTGGGTCATTGTGGCATACACCGTGCTGACGCTGGTGCTCATCCTTTTCACCTGGACCAGGCAGCCTGACCCTGCCCCCATGCTCTGGGGACGGTTCCATGCCATGACGTCGCTGCTGGCCCTGTGGGCTGTCTATCGCATGGTGCCCTGCCGGTTTACCATGCTCTGCCGCGTAGCGTTGCAGCTGGCCATGCTGTCATGGTGGTATCCCGACACCTACTCCCTGAACCGGATATTCCCCAATCTCGACCACCTCTTTGCCAGCCTCGAGCAGTCGCTCTTCGGCTGCCAGCCAGCCCTGCTCTTCAGCGAGTGGCTCACATGGCCGGTGTGGAGCGAGCTTATGTACTTCGGCTATTCCAGCTATTTCCTGCTTATGGTCATCGTCACCCTTTACTATTTCTTTCAGCGGTACCACGAGTTCCTGCGCACCGCCTTCGTCATACTCGCCTCCTTCTTCCTGTTCTATACTATTTTCGTCTTCCTGCCCGTCACCGGCCCCCAGTACTACTATCTTGCCGTGGGAACCGACGCCATCAGACAAGGGCTGTTCCCTGCCGTCGGCGACTATTTCCTCACTCACGACACCATGATGACCATGCCCGGCTGGTCCGACGGCTGGTTCTATCAGTTCATGCAGCATGCTCATGCCACGGGCGAGCGTCCCACGGCCGCCTTCCCCAGCAGCCATGTCGGCATCACCGTTGTCCTGCTGTTGCTGGCCCTCCGCACGGGCAGCCGTCGCCTGCTGCTGACAATCTTCATCCCCTTGGTGCTTATGTGCCTCGCCACCGTCTATATCCGTGCCCACTACGCCATCGACGTCATCGCCGGTCTTGCCATTGGCATCCTCTTTTATTTCCTGCTGCAGGCCCTCTATCCCCGGGAGTCATTCTCTGCTAAGAAATAAAATTCGGTTAAAAAATTTGGTGGTTTGAAAAATATTCCCTAATTTTGCAGGCAGATAACAAGACATATTAGCTTGAGGATTCCGACATCATCGTGCGCGTCGGAATTCTTTTCTTTTTGTCTGTCTAAAAATTGAAAAACAATAATAACCAAATAGTATATATTAAGATGTCATACATGTCACAAGAAGGCTACGATAAACTGATAGCCGAACTGAAACATTTGGAGAGCGTAGAGCGCCCCAAGGCATCGGCCGCCATCGCGGAAGCACGCGACAAGGGCGACCTGAGTGAGAATAGTGAGTACGACGCCGCCAAGGAGGCCCAGGGCCATCTGGAGGCAAAGATTAACCAGCTGAAGCTGGCCATCTCTGAGGCAAAGATTGTTGATACCTCACGCCTGTCTACCGATTCCGTGCAGATCCTGTCAAAGGTGGAGATGACCAACCTGGCCAACAAGGCCAAGATGTCGTACACCATCGTCAGCGAGAGCGAGGCTAACCTGCGCGAGGGTAAGATCAGCATCACCACCCCCATTGCCCAGGGCCTGCTCAACCACAAGGTTGGCGACGAGGTGGAGATCAAGATTCCGCGTGGCACCATCAAGCTGCGTATCGACAACATCACCGTAGGATGAGTTGAAGATTGAAAATCGTAAATTGAAAATCGTAAATCGAAAATCGTAAATCGTAAATAAACAAGATGGACATATTCAGTAAGATAGCTGCTGGCGAGATACCCAGCTATAAGTGCGCAGAGAACGACGAGTTCTATGCCTTCCTTGATATCAATCCGTTGGTGGTGGGCCACACGCTGGTCATCCCCCGCCGCGAGGTAGACTATTTCTTCGATATGGATGACGATGAGCTGGCCCGCTATCAGCAGTTCGCCAAGCGCGTGGCCGTGGCCATCAAGCAGGCCTTCCCCTGCCGTAAGGTGGCGCAGGTGGTGCTGGGGCTGGAAGTGGCTCATGCTCATATCCACCTCATCCCCATGCAGACGGAGCAGGATGCCGACTTCCGCCGCGAGAAACTCAAACTCACTGAAGAGCAGTTCCGCGATGCCGCAGACAGAATCCTTGCAGAATTTAAAAAGCAGTAAACCACTTCCGGTTTACTGCTTTTTTTGCTATGATGGTGGGGAGATTATACAAATTCCTCACCGTATTTCAGCCTTACCTCGTTCACATATTTGCGGATAAGGGCCGACGAGTCGCCTTTCTTGCATATCAGTAACACGTCGCCAGACTCCGCCACGATGTATCCCTCAAGCCCGTGAATCACCGCCAGATGGCCGTGCGGCATCTTGATAATATTGTCGCGGCAGTCCTCCAGCAGCACCTCTGAGTCTATCACCACATTGTCGTCGTCGCCCTTCTGCAACCCCTCGAAGATAGAGTGCCATGTGCCCAGGTCTGACCATCCGAAGTTGCCGCGCATCACGTAGACGTTGGGCATCTGCTCCAGAATGCCATTCTCTATTGACAGGTTCGGGAACTTCGAGAAGTTCTCTTTCACAAACTCCTGCTCCTCTGACAGTGGCACCGTCACGCCCTCCTTGTCAATCTGACGGAGCACAACCGGCAGCACCTGGCGTAGCATCGTCACCAGATTCTTGACGTTCGACACGAAGATGCCCGTGTTCCACAGAAACTCGCCGCTCTCCACAAACATCTTGGCAAACTCACGCTCAGGCTTCTCCGTGAACGACTGCACGTGGTAGAGACCCTCAGACCCCGTCCCGTCGCCCATCTGTATATAGCCGTAGCCCGGTTCAGGGCGCGAGGGCGTCACGCCCATGGCTATCAGGCAGTCCTTCTGTGCCGCAAACTCCATACAGCTCTTGGCATCGTGCTCAAACGAGTCGTCGTCGAACAGCGCCTGGTCTGAGGGGATGATAATCACGCTGGCGTCAGGGCAGATGTGCGAGATGCGGAAGGCAGCCCATGCCACACTCGGTGCTGTGTTGCGTGTCACCGGTTCAGCCAGCACGTTCTCCTGTGGCAGCTCAGGCAACTGCTCTGTCACCCAGTGGGCATGCTCCATCTGCGTGCTGACGAAGATGTTCTCCCGTGGCACCAGGCGTAGCATGCGGTCGTAGGTCTGCTGCATTTGGGTGCGCCCGGTTCCTAAAAAATCAATAAACTGTTTCGGCTTGCGCTCCCTGCTGCAGGGCCATAGTCTGCGGCCCTTTCCGCCAGCAAGAATAACGCAGAAATGTTTTTCAGAGATCTCCATCCGTATATAGATTTATAAGTTGGTCCTTAATTGCGGCTACGAAGATACGCATAAAAATTGACATTCGCAAGTATTTTTAATATTTTTCACGGAATCTTTTTGCCATTTCATTTTTTCTTAGTACCTTTGCACCGCTTTTGAAGCCCAGATGGCGGAATCGGTAGACGCGCTGGTCTCAAACACCAGTGGGGCAACCCGTGCCGGTTCGACCCCGGCTCTGGGTAC
>Ga0247609_10002059_pt1 | contig 22166 bp, 41 predicted proteins | sample 172DNAGHGlowgp2_FD_193487 | JGI IMG/M metagenome (GOLD analysis project Ga0247609, IMG submission 193487) | Sheep rumen microbial communities from Palmerston North, Manawatu-Wanganui, New Zealand - 1728 DNA GHGlow gp2 | ecosystem: Host-associated > Mammals > Digestive system > Stomach > Rumen ...
CAGACTATACTGAGCAAGAACGACATACTGAGGCAATGAAGGATGCAAGATTAACAGAAAAAGAATGGACAGACCCAACATTTAGAGCCGCTTGTAGAAAGTATAGAGAATTATAGAGTAGTTCTAGGTCTCTTAAGTTAATTAAAGCTGCCGAAGATGTTGTAGATAAGATTACAGATTATTTTAAAACACTAGACCTATAGGAACGTGACCCTGTTTCTGGTAAACCAATATTTAAAACTAAAGATGTAATGGCTGAATTAAGTAATGTTTCAGATGTAGTTGAATAGTTAAAAACACTTGAAGTTTTATATAAACGTGAACAAGAACAAGATAACGGTCTTATGGGTAATGTAGAAATTGGAGCATTTGATTAATTATGAAATTAATACCAAAACATCAAGCTGGAGATGTACTAAAAGAAGTTGGAAAAGCAGCAGTTCCATTTTATTATACATACGAATCAGGAAAAGATCTATATGATAATGGATTTTCATGGTCGGGATTAGGTAAATTCGGACTAAATGCTGGATTAGACATTGCTACATTGATTCCTGGGGCTGCAGCTATAACTATTCCGGCTAAGACAGCACGAGCTGCTAAAGCTGGAGTTAGAGGAGTACAAGCCATACAGAGAGCTAATGGGGCTTTTAGAGCCACTAATAATTATATGAGAGCTGCTAAAACTGCAGCAGCTAGAGGTAATAGAGTTGCTGCTGCAAGTAATAGAACTGCAGCTACAGTAGCTAAAGATGCAGAAGTAAAAGCTTTTCAATAGGCTAAAAAATATGGAAGAGATGCAGTTAGAGCAGAATAGACTTTAAATAATACTAAAAAGATAACTAAGATGTGGCCTGAAGCAGTATACGTTGGAACTGTAGGTAAGGCAGCGACTAATTCTCAGAACTCTGTATAGAAAAGAAAAGAACCATATTTATATAATGATTTTACACAATAATAATTATGACACAAGAATACGAATTTTTTAAAGACTTTGCAGGCGTAACTAAAGCCGACCTTGAGATGTTTAAATGTGGTGGTAAATCATCAAAGAAAGTTAAAAAGATGGAGCCAGGCGGTAATGTAAATAAAAAGAAATAGACTACATCTAATGTAGTAACAAGAACAGAACATAACTGGGATGAAGATTAGACTGCTAATATTCATAAATATCCAGGAACAAAACAACCTGCTGATACAGTAGTGAGAAACGATGGCAAAAATCCATCATATTATAGATATGCAAATGGAAAAACAAAGCCAGCTACTAAAGCTGATTTTGAAAAAGGACGTAAAGGAAAATAGAAATAATGGCAAGAGGCCGTAAAAAGAAAGTAGAGAAATTAAGTGAAGAGTTCTCTTAGGAAGTACAAGAGTTAAGAGAGTCTTTATTCAAAGAACCAGAAATAAAATGGGATGTGCCTAAGGATTAGGCTATTGAATACTTTGATCCAGTCTTATCATATGAGTTAACCAAGTATAGACCTATTGATGAAGAAAGAGGCTTGGACTTTGATCCGTCTTGGTTTACTGAAGCCAGGGATACTAAATTAGCTACTGGTAAGTATTGTGCATATCCACCAAGAACAAAAGCATACCACGATTTTTGGAAAAGAGAATATGATCGATGTAATAATGGAATGGAATCTCATGGTTATAGAATTACTGGAGATAACTACTTCTTTTTAAATTACTATCAACTACCAGAATCATAGGTAGAAAAGACAGGTCAGGGTCGTGGTAAAATTTATCCTGCCTTTCTAAGCAAACAATATGAGTATTTCCACTATATTGAAATGTGTGAATATACTAGGCATGATGTGCTAGCCGTAAAAAGCCGTGCTGTCGGATTTTCAGAAATAGCTGCATCCTTAGGAGTTGGTGTTTATTCAACTCGAAGAAACGCTCACTGTGTGTATACTGCTTTTGCTCAAGGTCATCTAGACGACGTACTAGGTAAAGCCTGGTTCTAGTTAGACAACTTAAATGCAGATACAGAGGGCGGTATGCGCCACGTGAGACAAAAATATAACTCAGACTTATATAAGAAAGCATCCAAAATTAATAAACAACGTGAGGAACTTCCAGATAGTTGGGGATCTGATATTGAAGGAAAAGTAGTAGATAAACCTCGTAAACTTCGTGGTGATCGTATTGACCGATTATTCTTTGAAGAGGCTGGTTCTAATCCAGTTTTAAAGAAAACATATATTCAAGGAAACGCTCTTGTAGAAGTCATGGGTAATAAAATTGGAACTAGATTCGTCTGGGGAACTGGTGGCGATGGTGCCTATATGGGTGACCTTAGTGATATGTTCTATAATCCACAAGGTTTTAATGTATTACCATATCGTCATAATTATACTAGAAATGGAGAATACATATTAAGTGGATTCTTTATTCCTTCTTTTACATTTGTTACTGCTCCAGGCTATATTGACCATAGAGGAGTTACTAATACTAAAAAAGCTAAAGAATTTAGAGAAAAAAAGCGAGAATCTTTATTATACGATCCTAAAGCATACTTAATTGAATGTGCTGAGTTCTGTTTTACACCAGATGAAGCATTCGCATTAGAAGGTGAGAATCAGTTTAATAAAGTTCTACTTGCAGATTAGATGGCTCAAATTCTAATGGGAAATGGGCCTAAAGAAGAAATCGGTGTACTTGATTACAAGTTTAAGGATGGAAAAGTAGGACAAGAGTTTGTCGAGGGAGTTAAATTTACACCAAAACTTGAGGGAAAGGTACACATATTAGAAAGACCTAGAGAGGATGATAATAAAAAAGTACCCGTTAATCTTTACGTAGCAGGGATTGATGGAATTGATATGGGAGGAGAAGATACCTCAGAATACACAAAAGATCCATCAGAATTCTGTGTTGTTATTCTTCGTAGGATGTTTGGGACGCATCCGCCGCAGGTTGTGGCTTATTATAAAGATAGGCCTTAGAAAATTAAAGATGCTCACATAATATGTTTAAAATTACTATAGTATTATAATGCTCAAGCCTGTCTTGAGTCTACAAGAATTTCTATACTATAGTTCTTTAGAGAGAAAAAATGTGAGAATAAATATCTAATGAGAAGACCAAGATCTTGTCAATCTGATATTCAAAATGGAAAGAGCCGTCAGTTTGGTGCTCCAGCCACAGAAAGTGTTATTAGACATTAGTTAGATTTAATATCTGATTATATTGATGAATACTGTAGTGAAATATGGTTTAAAGAACTATTACATGAGTTATCTACCTATTCTTATGAGAATAAACGTAAATTTGATATGGTAGCTGCTTTAGGAATGGCCATGCTAGCAAATGAAGAATTGATGTTTGTTTAGCCGAAAATGGATAATTCTGATAAAGAAAAGTTTAGACCATTTGGATACTGGGTTGATGAGAGAGGAATAAAACATAAAGGAATAATTCCTCAGCAACGTGACTTCTAGATTTAGGAAACATTTACAAATCAATCATATACTGTAGATATGTATGGATATGAAAGACTTAGAATCAGCAGTTAGGGAATTAATTGAACAAATTTATGAAGCTAAATATACAAGACCATTATATGTGAAAGAATTACAACGTTGGGATGGAAGTTTATTAGGATATAAATTAATTTTACCTTTAAATAAGGACGAACGCCCAATAGAATTAGCTATGGAAGGAAACAAAGATTAGTTTCTAAACTTTGTAAAGGATGAATTGACACATAATGGTTATAATCGAGTAAAATTCTATACTGCACAAAAAATATATTTTAGTCATGGCTGCTGCGAGAAATGATGATTATATAATAGAAAATATTGATAGAGCTATAAGTGAATTAGTTTACGACAAATGGAAACTATAGAAAGCTTATAACTACTATAACGGAAAAAGAGATCCAGAATAGTTTAGGTATCTTGAAGAGAACTTTGGTATAGGTAATCCTACATCTGTTGAGTTTACTCCACTTATCAAAAAACATATAGATGCTTTAATTGGAGAATACTTAGATATACCAATACTACCTAAGGTTTCTTGTAAAGATTCTGCAACTATTTCTAAAATACAAAAAGATTTATAGGCTGAAATAGATAAACAGTTATACAATTATTACTAGAGCAAAATACAGAATGCTAATTTGTAGTTCCAAAGAGGCGAACAACCTTAGGAAGATAAGGGAATGGAACAATAGATGCAGAAAATTGAAGATGAAATTAATGATAATTTCATTAGTGAATACGAGATTGCTGCTCAAAATGTAATTGAATATATAATTCAGTCTAGGCAAACAGACTTAAAGAATAAACAGCAACAGATGTTACTTGATTTGTTAACATCTGGTTTTGCTGTATTTAGGGTTAAACCTTCGCCTAACGGAAATAATGTAGTAATAGAAGTTTGTAATCCTATGAACATATTTCCAGATAGAAACCCAGAATCTCCATATATTACTGATGCATATAGAATCGTTCATCGAAAATGGATGACAAAACAACAAATACTCAATTAGTATGGTAAAGAGTTAACTAAGGACAGTAGAAGTGAATTAGAAGATTTGTATGAACATTGTTCTGAATATAGCTATACTTATGTAAGAACATCAGCTGGGTTACATAATCACTCTTTAGCGGAAGGTGACATAAAGGGAGTAGCAAGTGGACAAGTTGTTGTCCCTGGATACCCTGGTGATCCAGGTGATTTATATAATTATAAGTTATTACCAGTTTACGAAGTTGAATGGATTGATGTTGACAAAGAAGGACAAGATTATGTACAAAATAGATACGAAGGTGTCAGAATAGGAAATTCTATTTATGTAACTACAGGTAAATCTAAAAATATAATTAGAACAGTTTCAGACCCTACACATTGTACTCTATCTTATGGAGGTTTATACATCTTAAATAGAGATAACGAACCGTCTTCATTAGTGCTTCAATGTGCTAATCTTCAAGATAAATATGACGTAGTAATGTATTTACGCGATAATATACTTGCTAATTCAGGAACTGCTGGTGACTGGTTAGATGTATCTATGTTGCCTACTTTTCTTGGAGCTGATACTACTGAGAGAATTTAGAAGTGGCTTGCTTATAAAAAGACTGGAATGGCTTTAATGGATTCCTCCTAGGAAGGTAGAGGTTTTAACAATAATACTTTCGTTGCTGGCTACGATGATTCAGTAAAAGCTCAAGTTATCTAGGCCTTTGATTTAGTACTTCTAAGAATTGAGGAGTAGACCTCTTCTATTACTGGAGTATTCAGAGAAAGATTAAATGGTATTACACAAAAAGATGCTGTATCTAATGTAGAAGCAGGTGCTAGAAATTCATTCACCATTACTAAACCATTTTATTAGAAGATGGACACACTGACCGTAGAATTGCTTAGTGGCTGTCTTGATATGGGAAAAATAGTATGGAAAAATGGCTTGTAGGGAACTTTAATTCTTGGTGATAAACTTTAGAAAGTATTTAGTGTATTACCAAAGTATTATACTCATACGGATTTTGATGTACACATTGTTGCTTCAACACAAATTCTAAAAGACTTATAGGATATGAAGAGCATTGTAGTAGAACTTATAAAATCTGGAATTATAGAACCAGACATGGCTGCTGATGCTCTCACCTGTAAAAGTCTTACAGAACTTAAATACACTATTAGAAAAGCCTGGGCTAAGAAGAAAGAAGAAAATAATTAGATATAGCAATTGTCTCAATAGCTAGAAGAAGCACAAAAAGCCGTACAGTAGTTACAATAGCAAAATCAACAATTATAGAAAGAAGTTGAGAAGAATAACGAAGCACAGCTTGAAATTGAACGAGAAAGACTTAAAGCTGATACTCAAATCAGATGGTACGAAGCTCAAACCAATAGAGACTTTAAGACTAATCAAGCTGAAGTCGATAAACAGAAAGTGCAAATAGAACTTCACTAGTTATATGATGGCAATCCTTATAACGATCAAATAAGATTTACACGATAATGGAAAGAATTTTTGATATAGTCCTATCTAGTTTTGATTTTGGGTATACTTTATCTGTAAATATTCTTACATACTTATGTATTAAGTTTATAGATTCTTTAAATAGAGAGAGGGTAGTCCCCACTTGGACTAAACGATTACTAGCTATTGTTTGTGGATCTATTTTAGGAGGAATTATTATTTCAACTTAGGGATATACAAATATAATACTATATAGCTTTATATTAAGTTTAGTAAGTTGGGATGTAATTTTTAAACCTTTATTAAAATATTTTAAAAATTTAGACTATAATGACAATAGAAAACTTAGACAATCTGATTCTGAGGGTTAATGGTCCAGATGAAAGAGAGTATGCACATATCGATTTCGATTTATGGAATGTTCCATACGACGGAGCTATTTCAGTCCACTTTGTTACTAAGATTAATTTCGATTTAACTGCAGAATTAGTAGATAATAAATCTCCTTATGCAGTTATAATACATAATCCAGGAGAAGATATTTACTCAAGAAATGCAGATGTTTTTGATGCAGAAGTGCCCGGAGATGGGTACTATGAGATAGTATCTTTAATTATTCCGACTACTACTTATATTGAAGATGGGTTAGGATTTACTCCTGGAAGCCCAACTACTGGAGATTTAAATACTAATATAATTGCTGCAGAAGTCGGAAATAATAATACTGTATGTTTTAAAATTCTTACGCATACGCAAGACGAAGATGCGGGATATTATGAGCATATTTGGACTGGCTGGTAGGATATAAACCTAACTGATATTCTTCTAATGTTAGAAGAAGCTGAAGAAACTGGAGCAGACCCAAGGGGAACAACTGTAAAGAAATGTACAGAATCTGTATTTGTGTATGATAATTTATATAAATGTTATATAAGCAAAGCAGGAGACCTGCTAAATGCTTATTTAGGAGATTCTAGCTTCTGTGCAGGAAATTCTTTGTGCAGAGACTCTTTAAATAAATACAAATCTGAAATACAAATTAGAGATTACTTGTGGATGGCAATTAATGTTATTAAATACTGTGTTCAAAATTGTCAATATCTTAAAGCTTTAAAAATTCTAAATTGCGTTACCACATGTGCAGGAATTTGTTCAGATATAAAAGTAACTAAATCGAACACTAAAGTTTAGAAAGGCTGTGGATGTAGTAAATGAAATTAAACTATAGGTAATCGATGAATTTCTGTAGTTGTGTAAAGAATACTCTAGTGGAAATATGGAACGGTGTTACCAAGATCTTTTAAATAAAATTTAGTTTATTGAAATTAGAGATTATGTAAAGCATCCAGATATATTTGAACAATTATTTTTAAATTAAATTTTATATGACCGATATTATTAATTTAAATAGTATTAGATCTGATAATTGTGATTGCAATAAACCTAAACCAAAGGAACATTCATGCGGCTGCCACAATCACAATAATAATTCACAACCTTGTTATTAGGCTGTTAATCTAGGAGATTAGTACTTCAAGGTTAAAAATTTATTCGGAGAATTAAAGTCCGAATGGCAGCGCACTGAAGCAAGATCAAATCTAGGTATTGTAGATATTTTAGGATTAGAATAGACAAAAGAAAGTTAGGAATCTGGTGGCACCAATGAATGGACCATGTACACATCTAAAGGTGGATTAAAAAATGATTATAAGTTTTATGTGTATAATGGTCAAAAAGGTGACTCCGCTTCAGTAGAAATAGTTAAAACTAACACTGTAGACTCTGATAAAGATGCTAGTGTAGAAAATGTAAGTGGAAGTGACCAACATGTAAAGTTAGTTTTTGATATTCCAAGAGGAAAAACTGGAGAAACTGGAGAAAAAGGAGATAAGGGAGATCGGGGTAAGTCTGCGTATGAATTAGCAGTTGAAAATGGATTCTTTGGAGATTTAGAAGCTTGGCTTAACTCGCTAAAGGGCTAGCCAGGATCAGACGGAGGTACATTTAAAATAAAAGACATAAAGATTACATCTGTTGATAATCGAGAGTTACCTTTATTAGACGATACGTTTAGCGGAAAAGTTGCACTTTGGCGTATTACCTTAGCAAATGGAGAATACTTTGAATTCTGGGTTCCTTTAACTGTCTCAGGTGGTAATGAGCCGTCAGAATCTCATTATAGATATAATGTATTTTTGTTCAAAACAGTTAAATTTGATACAATCCCAACAACTACAGACTTAGATCGTGCATTGAGTAACTTACGTAATGAAGTTACTGGAAAAACAGAGAGTCAATTATCATTAACTGGCTGGAATTCATATTCAGAAGCAATTTCTGAAGACGGAACTCAATATATATTTATGGCATCATGTGTAGTAACTGATTTGTTATATGGCTCATGGTCTGTAGTTAGATTGACCCCAATGCCTGGTACTTCTAGTCAGGGATTAATTGGCCCAACTATTCGTATAAGAGGAGAATATAATCCTGATACTGAATATGTAAACGAGACATACAAACCATACAGTAGTAATACAGAGGTACACTTTATTGATATTGTATTTTATAAAAACTCAGAAGATCACGGAAACTGGTATTCTGTTGTACCTGGTTCTCCTACTGGAGGTGGAGTAACAACTAAAGGAAATCTTCCAACAAATACTAATTATTGGACTAAAGCCACTTCTTTTGACTTCGCTTTTATTAATACTTTAATTGCAGAACATATAAGTTCCTTAACAATTGATACTAAAGAAATTAGAATTCGAGGTGACAAGGATGGAAGTACGATTGTTGCTGGTATGACTAGTGGAAATAATGTCACTTATGGAAATCTTACAGAAGCTTTAAACTATGATAATAATGGAGCAGATTCTCCAGTAAGAATTTGGGCTGGTACTAATTTCAATACAAAAGGCACGTCTAGTAACTTTAATATTACAGAAGCTCCTTTCCGAGTACATTAGAATGGACATTTACACGCTAGTTCTGCTGAAATAGAAGGAACTGTTTAGGCTAACATCTTGCGTCTAGGAGACGGATCATTTTTGTCTGGAACAGATAATTTAAGATCTAAAGTTCTTCCTAAACTACAGAACAACAAGATCTAGATGTTCTATTTGCTTACAGACGAAATGAAGTCTGGATTATTTACTCTTTCTCCTTCTAATGGAGATAAGATACAGTATTTAGATGTTTCGTCGGGTAATATAGTCACAAGCTCTGCATCTGTCTCATTAAAACCCAAGAAATTATATCAATTATTTGGAATCGATCACGACCTAAATTCTACAGCAACTACCCACAATTTAATATGGCATTTAGTTGAATAGAATTTAGCTTCGATTGAAGTAACAGCAACAACAGTAGATGGAGGAATTGTGCCAAGTGATTGCTATTCAGTGTCATACTATATTATTATTCAAGATATTGTAAACAATCAAAATACTGGTGATACTACGGGAACTCTTAAACCTTAGGGAACCATATATTTATCAGTTGAAAATAACTATACAGCTGATATTACAGTACATATAGCAACTATACCATTTGAAGTTTCTTTTGGAGATCCAGGAAAATATATAATGGAAGTTTCTTGTAATGGAATTGTTGTAACAAAAGATAACAAAAATTATACACACACATTCTCTTATGATTATCAAAATCAGAGTGATGGATTAATTACAGTTAATTTTTCTAATGAAGACTTAGCAGGGGTGTACACATCAGCAGTTTCTTCTGCTCCAACTATTACAATAAATTCAGTAAACTTAAATACTGCAACAAGTCCATTTATGGAGAGAGATACTAGCTATACTGAACAAGGAAAATATAAATTCTTATTTAAGAATACATTAATTTCAGCAACTTATTAATATGGAAATCTTTATAATAGCAACAATTATCTTATTAATACTACTTGTTTTACTTTTTAGTAAATACTCAAAGTTAAGAGTGGATTATAATATTTTAGATAAAAAATATAAGACTTTAGAAGTTAAATTCAATAACAAAAATTGATTATGGCTTGCGGATAGAAAAAACAAAATAATAATGAAGGAGGAGTCCACTTAACAGAGCGCACCTGCTCCCCCTATAATCCAATTATAAAATAGATGGTTGATGACTGCCTAGGACTTCCTATTTATCCTGTATCTAGTATTGATGCTGTAATTGATGAAAATGGAAACACCCTAAGGAAGTTATTAGATGAACTAGTAGACTAGATTAATGGAGGACAATCTGACCTTACTGGAATTATTAAACAAATTCAATTAACGATTGCTACAATAGAGGAAAATTATCTAACTGAATAGGATCTAACTGAGGTTCTTAATACATATGTAACTAAAGAATCTTTAAATAACTTAAAATCACTTCTTTGGGCAATTAGTGCATTAAAAAACATTAATAATGTTAATGAAAATACTGATTTATATGAATTAGACGGAGTTACTCCAAAAATCGTAGCTGCTGTAAATTAGTTACGTACTGATATAAATAGTATCATAGACGGAGGTGACGGTGTATCTTTAGATAGTCTAAATAAGGCAATAAAAGCTTTAGGAGACTTACTTCTGGCAGTTGCTAACTTTGATGAAGAGGCTCATAATGAAGAAGGCTTAGAACACTATGAGAATAATCATTAGATCAAAATTGTAAAGAAGATACTAGACATTAAATCTGAACTTTAGACAATTAGAGAGTCGTTACAAAATTCCGAAGATCCAGATAGTATTATATCACAAATAAATAGTCTGTGGAGGCGAATTGGTGAACTACAAGGCCAAATAGACGACTTAATTAGAGATAAGGAAACTTTTGCGCTATTAGATGAGTACGTTATGCGTCAATGTCCTGAAGGAGCAAGTGAATCTGTTAAAAATAGATATAAAGTATTAAGATTTTCACAGTATCCACCAACATCTGCTTATTTTATCAGAAATAATGGAGATTCTCCAGATAATTTAACTAACAAACTTCTTTATTTTGGATTATTCAATCCTGTTAGTGCTCGACAGACACTTAACTATTATCCGTTTGGTCATACCGATGAAAATAAAGGGTGGCCATTAGAATATAAGCTTCCAAATGAAACAGTGTATCATCCACTTATGGCAGATTCAGAATATGATGTATAGTTAAGAGCTGGAGATGACAAGCTTTCTGGAGACGATCTTATGTAGATTTGTACTATAATTTAGGGTCCAGACCCTATATATAAAGTTGGTTTAAGAGAAGACATGCCATCTGATTTAAAGTATTCAAATCTATATATAAATTTAGGAAATGATAATCATGTATTAGTTGGAACTGTAAACTCAGACAATGAAGTAAATATTGGAGATGTATAGGCTACTATAGATGCAATGTTGTAGCAAACCATTACTATGCCATCATAGGCAGAACCGAGTTCTAACCAATCTACTGGATGGTTAATGTTTACAGCAGGTAATCAAACAACTATAATGTTTCCATGTATAGAAGGTAAATTATATTCCGATATTTTTACTGGTAATATTTATAGATATTCTGCTGCTAATATTGAAGGAGTGCCGCACATGATACCAGTAAGTAATATAGGATTTAACGTAGTAGAAGGAGACACCGGTCCTATTGTAAGTGAAAATATAGAATATTTATATGAAGATGCTAATTTAGGCCCATATAAAAAGTATACAATTACTATACCTAAACATACAGAATATGTAGCTGGTAAAGGAATTACTATTTAGGAAGGAGAAAATAAAACAGCAATCGTAGCAACTGACACAACAGATTTCCCAACTGAAAGTATTTTAGAGCCTTAGTCAAATAACGACTTATACAAATTATCTCTTGATGAGCATGAATTAAAACTAAATGTAACACCAACTTTAATATACATAAGACCTGATAATATTGATGATGCAGAAGAAGGAAAATTCTATTTGGATTTAAATAAAGCTAAAATACTAGCATATCCAGATTGTGCTAATGGGGATGGATATAAGTTTGAAATATCGAATGTTGTTGAGAGTATAGACACATTATTAACCGGACTAACTCTTCCAGACTAGACCTAGAAGTTGGATACAATATTGGAATATGTATTATAGGCATTTAATTCGCATCATGATCAAGACATAAATATACTATCTGAACTCAAAGATGGGGTTCAAGGCATTACTCCTAATATAAATCTTTAGTCTGGACATATAAATACAGTAAGATACAATTACGTTTATTAGACCACTTATAAAACTGAAACTGGTACTGAAGAAACTGAGGACGTATCTGGCACTGCTTATGGTCAGATTTACGCAGAAAGTGCACTTAATGCTTCATATAACATTGATGGAAGTCCTGATAATCTTTTTCAAATATCTGACATTACAACTCTAATTGACGCTATATTACGTCAGGGTACAAAAGATGAATTAAAAAAAGTATATAATGATACAGAAGTCGGAGCTACATTAAAATACTATAATGGATAGACATACGAACAATGTACTGTAGATACATATGCATATTTAAAAGATAGGATATTCAAGTTAGTAGATGGAGATGCTAAGACCTGGGAGTGGTACTATTTCAACAAGGAAGGAAACTTTGTAAGAATGCTTCCACCAATGGAATTAACCTTCGACAGTACAGAGAAAAATTTAATGCTGTACAGTGATAACAGATTTATTACGCAATGTAAATTTGATACGGATTTAGACACAGATAAAGAGATTTCTCCAATAAAAGTAAATTCTACATCATTCTTAGGAGCTTCTGAGTCTTCTCAACTTTAGGCTTCACACGGAATGGATATTCCTGGATAGAATCTTCCAGTATTTCATCCAACTAATGTAAGAGAAGACATGTTTGCTGGATAGGTTCAGAGTAAGGCAATTGTTCACTTAAATTATAATGTAGAAAAATACGACGGATCTTAGACACAAAGTGACTAGGAATTTATTGATTTAATTAATGGAACTAAGAGTGCTAGATATTATAAATGCTTTGACTTAGTGAGTCAACAATTAATATATACTCTAGAAATTATTTCATTTGAAGTAGTTGATCCAAATGATGTCGAAGAAAATGATACGGTAGTTACTGTTGGTGACAATGTAACTGTTAAAGTTCTCACTGATGCTGAAGTAATTAGAAGCTTCGATATTCAAGATGATGTACTATACAATATTCCACAATATGGATTGACTGTAAAATTCACTCATGAAAATGATTCATTAATTCCTATTATTGTATCTATTGAACATAGAAGGGCTCCTGAGTCTAGAATTACTGATACAGCTACTAAAACCACAGCTGTGGTTTATCCAAATGAATTCTTAGAGATTCGTACAATCACTTCAGATAAATTAACATTCAATATTTCTAATCTTACTTAGGCTATTGAGCCAGACTTAATCCCAGTAAGAGGAATATTTGTAGGAAAAGATTAGTTGGAAATCAGTTTCTATGAACCAGACAATTAGTATACGATAACATCATTAAGCTCTAATCCTACTATTGAAAACGGAAAAACATATGGTTACGAAATATTCAATAGAACATTTAAAGTTTGGGAATTATAAGATATTTAATTAACATACATTCTTGTGGGAGCATTTAAGCTCCCACAGGATGTTTTGCTAAATCTTTTAAATTAAAACATTATGGGAATTATTAAAAATTTATTCAAGAAGAACACTGAGATTAAATCAGTTAAAGATGTTCGCAAAGATACAGTTTATATGGAAGAAGGCTCCTCAATTGCATGTCAGGATAAGGAAGATGGAACAACTAAAACTGTTTATATCTTGCCGAAACATGTAAACCTCTCTTTAGATGTTCCAATTGAATATCCTAGATTTGACATTGTTAAAGTTACATCAAGGGATGGAATGTATGGAATGCATTTAAAAAATGTATTAACTTTAGATGCTGATGAAATGCCTACTGAATTTAGTAATAATTTAATTACATCTGGTACTTTATTTAATATCATTTCTAACCTTCAAAAACAAATTAATGAATTAAAAGATATAATTTAGAAGTAAAATTATGAATGGGAAATTATCAAATTCAGTATTATTGCGGCAGAAGCTTTAAATACAGCGGAGTTACACAAAGCAACAGTACAAAACTTAACTTCTATAAGTGAAGTGGAGAATTATGATTATACTGTTGGATACCCAAATAAATTACAGTTTTAAAAATAAAACACTTAATAAAAATGAATAAATATAATCAAATACATAACAATATTATAGAAGTTAAAGCTGCTACTTGTAATCCTACTATTATGGAGAAAAAACAAGTTAAGACTAATAATGCAACTATTATAGCAAATACAACAGAAAAAGTATAGGCTATAGTTTCTAATGCAGAATTAGGTCATGTTGCTGTATAGTAGGCAGATCTAAGTGGAGATGAAATTATAGTAAGATCTGATAAATACAATTTAACTAAAGGAGGTCTTATAAGTGTTAAATTTACATAGGATGTTCCTGCAGGAGCAAAATTAAATGTATCAGAAAAAGGCAGTAGATATATTAAATATAATGGATAGCCTCTTGAAGAAGGAGTTATTCTTAATGGAGATACTGCCCTTCTACAATTTAATGGACGTGTTTATGATTTGCTAAGTATAGATAGGTGGGAAAAAGATATTAAAAAGTTACAAGAAACAAATCAACAATTACATAATAATGTAGAAGACTTAGCTGAGAGAATTAAAAATATAAAGTTAGAAGGAACTCAAAGTGATTGGTTCGAAGCTAATATTACTAGTCCAGCTTATATTAGAAATAAACCAACTATACCGTCTGCAAGTGATATTACAGAATTACAAGGAAAAGTTAGCGATTTAGAGTAGAAAATCACGACTAAAGTTCCAACTAAATTATCTGAACTTACTAATGACGTTGGATATCTAAAGCAGGAAACAGATCCAACAATACCATCTTGGGCTAAGCAATCATCTAAACCTACATACTCTGCGTCAGAAATATTAAATAATGGCAAATCCGTAAGTACTTGTCTTAGTGAATTAGACACGAAAATTAAAAATCTTAACGCACATGATGTACATGCCCTTCCTGAAGACACTGTATTACCAAAAGGAACTGTGACAGGTATTAAAATTAATACTGGAAATACTATTTCACCAGACAGAGATGGTGTTGTTACATTATCAATTGAGCACACGTCTGGATAGGTGCAATCTGATTGGGAAGAACAAAACCAAGAAGCAGTGTCTTATATAAATAATAAGCCAACTATTCCTACAAAGTTATCAGAACTACAAACAGATGACAAGCATCTATTAGTTACTTATATTGAAAAACAAACATGGAACGATAAACAAAATGCATTATAGTTTGACGATGTTCCAACTATGGGCAGTTAGAAGTTAATGAAAAGTGGAGATATATATAATGCATTATAGAATATCCCACAGTCAGGAGGAGGAACTAATATATATATAGTTAATCCTGATATGATGCCATGTGGTGGAATAGCTGGAAGAGGCACATACTTAAATGCTGTGAATTATGCAAATTAGCAGTTCACCGGTTCAAACTAGGAATCAGGAGAATAGACAGAACTTACTACACAAAATTTATATTTTTCTTGGATATTAGACGATGTAGACTCAAACAACAATAGAGTAATTAAGATGATATATTATATTGGAGATTCACAGTTTATAGACGCTCTAGGAGCACCTATTGTTGGACCAGGAGCAGACTTAACTATATCTTAATATGGCAAGCATTACATTTCAAGGACAGTATAACATAGCTGCACAAAGTTTTACAGTTCCTATACCTAACTCAAATTACATTATTATTACTAGAGATAAAATTAAATAGTGCGCATATGAACAATTAAAAGGTACTAACCTATATAAAGACATTCTTCCATATCTAAACACAATGTGTTTTTCTAAAATAGCTCCAATTAACTTAAATCCTATAAATGGAGAAACAGGAGAACCATCTGATAGGTATACTGAAATAGATTATGGCAATATGTACTGCATAAATCAAAATGCAAGTTAGGAAGGATTATGTTCAGGAAGTGGTAGAACTGATATTACTGGAGCAAAAATTGTAAGAAATTTACATATAAAACCACTTAAAGAAACAATTAATGGTAAAGTTATTACATACACTCCCACTAGAGCAACTGGAGGTTCTTTATCATTAAGAGAATACTATGGAGATATAATAATAGGAACTCCAGAAAATCCAACAAATGGAGGAATAATTTAGCTATTTATCGATGGTGCGCCAATTTAGAAAGCAGTTGGGGAATTTCAAGCTTATGGAATTTCAGAATTTAAACTATGTTGTGGTGCAACTACCAATAGAGCAACATGGTTTAATGTTATAGATATAAGAAATGTGGACACTTCCCATTGTAGAATATTTGGATTATTGAATCATTATAGTACTCCATGCACTATAATCTTTGGAAATTTTTCAAATGAAAATTGGTGCAAGAAACTTTCTGATGGAACCGATACATCAAACGGTGTATTTATGAATGATGCACCTGCAAGAGGAAGAATTGCTGTAATGACAACAGAAACTCCACCAATATTAAAAAATTGTATTTGCGATTAGTACGGAAATCCAATTTATTACGATAATTAGGGAAATGCTACAGATTCTACGAATGGATAGTTAATATATTCTAATAGCTGTGATTGGGTAGCTATAGGAAAATTTGAACGTATTATGGTACCAAAAACACCAGATCATAGTTGTTTAGAAGCTTATAAAAATAATACATATAAAGGATATGAAGGTACAGGATGGAGTGTACACGCAGACAAGATATTTGAGTACGATCCAGAAAAAGAGTATTTAGTAAAGAAGGAAGGAGGCGAAAATGGCAAACCAGTTTGGATTTACAGAGCGAAACATAAAAGGTGATAAAACTTTATTCCTTAATGATACAAAATTGACTTCCACAATGGAAGGCACAAATAAATATGGAACTTATGTAAAAGTAGAGAATGGCAAGTCAGTATTATATCATGACGGTATACCACTAGTTTAGTCTGAAAACTCTAAAAGTTCTATAAATGGAAGTGACGGATCGTTTGGAGAAGTAAAATTAAATACTCAAGGACGTACTTGTATTAATATTACCATCGATAATTATAATAAACTACTAAGAGGAGAACTAGTTACAGGCTACAAGTTATATGATAGAAAAGAAGTTTATAACTTGGTAGACAACCCTAGTACTGCTCCAATGATTTCTTACACAGAAGAACCAGAAGGGTATAGATTCGGAGACATTCTTTGGACAGAAAAAAATAACGTAGTATACAATAATGTCGTTGGAATATCTGGATTAGATTATTAGATTAATCATGATAATAATATATTCTATACTGATTGTCCTTATATAGATGTTAGATACTTTAATCCTGTAATAGTAGATGGAGATAGAATTCATCTGACATATAGGGTTAGTGATTTAAAAAATTCTCTATTTAATTATGATACAATAGGCCCAAGATATGAATCAGGCAATTTAGTTGAATCTGGAATTTATAAGGTTATACTTAGAACAGAAGATGGAGACGAAATCGTAAAATACTCATATGCTGGCACTATGTGTATAGATACTCCCATATTTAGAGCAAATGGAGAAGATAGGCAAACTTGGTTTAGTATAGAATGCATTGACTCTCGAGGAGTAGCAAGTATCTAGTAGTTTTTAGATGTATATGTTAGAGCACAGGAGCATTAGCCAAATTATCTTAAGGCAACAGACTCATTGTTAAAAACGTTTGAAGTTACCTATGATGGTGATGAGTACGATAATATATCTGCATATAGAAATAAAAGAGCATTAACCAATTTATTTTAGTATGCTAAGGACATTGGAAAGAACGGCATTATACTACCTAAACATACTTACTATTTAGATTATCACAATATGGTAGGAAAGAATGTAGTTGATGATACTCCAATCTCTAATAATACATTTAAATTTTATCACTTTAGTGATATACACGGGTGTCTTGATACATTAAATAAAGTAGAAGAACTTATGTCTGATGCCGATAATACAGTTGATGCTGCTATATTAACAGGAGATATGAGCGATGGTTTTGGCACAACAACAACTACTAATGCTAGGACAATAACAGCAGTGAAAGATTTATCATCTAAACTTAATGGTAAATTACTAATAGCGTATGGTAATCATGATAGATAGGATATGTTTGGTAATAATTCGTCAAATACTGGTACTGCTGCATCTAGAGCAGCAACAAGTTTCTTACATGAAGTATTGGGTGATAATGTTGAATGGGGTGATAAAGATAAAAATCCTATAGGATCTTATTGGTATAGAGATTATAAAGTAAAAGACAATGCTACTTTAAGAATTGTTGGTATAGATTCTTATGCTTATATTAACAATCATAATGCAGGTAGATATAAAACTGCTTACTCTCAAGATCAAGTAGATTGGTTTATTAAATGTCTTAAAGGCTCTGTAGAAGATGGTATTTCAGCATTAACTGAAAATGATTATCTGCTTATAGCAATGCATGAACCTCCAGTTAATTATACAACAGAAGAAAATATTAATTTAGTACACTCGAGAGGTAAATATAATTGGTGTTCAACTAAGTCCATTGCGTGGGCTACATCTGAGTATAATGGAGAATTATTTCCAATAATTGTTGATGCATATCTTCGTAAGACTTCTGTTAATGAAACAGTAAGGAATGTGGCAGAAGGAATTACTACAACAATGCCATCAGTGTAGATTAATACAACATTTACTGGAGAGCCATGTATATTCCTTGGGTATTTATGTGGACATGTCCATGCAGATATAGTAAGAGAGCATCCAAAATATCCAAATCAATTAATCTTATGTGTTGATTGTGCTACCAACGATACCGAGTAGTATGGAAATGCTTCCGATATAGTTAATCGTACAACAGGTGTACTTATGAATGAAGTTACTTTAGACTTTGACACACATAGAATTATTATATAGAGAGTTGGACAAAGTGAGACTACTTCATACACTATAGATAAATCTAAAACTAATGACCAGAACGATTTACATGACAATAGGTATACATATCCTAGTGTAACTAGAACATCTATAACTTTTCCATTTTAGATCGGAGTTGATAATCTTACTATGCCAGTAGACTCTTATAAAGTACAACATAATATTAATCTAGGAACATAGAAATATTATTATGCTAAGATAAAAAATAAGAGAATAGTTAAAGAAAACGATAAGCCCGTATTAGAAGAAATATCTTTAGAAGATATTATAAATGATACTAAACAAATCTTTAGATATCCAAAAGGAACAGGCTATAGTGATATACAAAAATTAGCTAAATAGAATACAATTGCATATATTGGAGATAAAAACTGGTATTCACTATCAAAGGAGTCTTTAGATTATCTAAAAGATAATATACTATATTTAAGAACATTTAAAAGAGATGTAGAAAGTCTAATTGATTCTGAAATAGAGCTTCCTGATGTTGTTGCTGATAGAGAGTTGTATTTTGTACATAACACTGCTAGCGGAACTGAATATAATGCGATGTACACTAGTTAGTTTATTAAGAATAATAATCTAGTATTTCCAGACCATTTTACTGTAGATATAAATGGATCTAGATTCGTGGCAGCTTATACGGATGATATTGATAAAGGAGGATTAATTAGATTTTATTATAATCTTGATACACATATTATTAGCAGTACTGAGCAAGGTAAGTTTGAAGGATTATATGAGAGATATAATTTCTTAAATGCTCATATAAAGACAGCACATAATGTTATAGGAGAGCATCAAGATGTTTATTCTGTTATACATAGTAGGTTTTGTAGTATTGATAATATTGATATAAGTCGAGCTCTTGGATATGATTGTACTACTAAATCATGGGGAATACAGGGAGGCAAAGAAATATCATTAGTTAATGGTAAATATATAAATGAATAGGGTGCTGTTGTAAGTACTCCCGAATAGTTAGTTACATCAGAATTTATGGACTTAGGTACAAACCATGGATCTGATTTTTCTATAGGTAGATCTGGCTATGTTGGATATACATATTGTGGAAAAAGAAGAGAAGTACACATAGCTTTCTATAACAGCTCTAAGCAACTTATTTCTATAATTAAAAGTAAATTATATCAAAGTGTAAAAATTCCAAAAAATACTAGATATGTTAGATTTACTGGATACGGAAAGGTTGTAAGTTCAACGACCAATGCAATTGCTTCTAATTGGGTAATTAAATGGAAAGATCAAGGAACTATTTATGGGTTATAGCCAGTATTTTCTGTCGGATGCAACATAACCAATTGCTATTTACATGATAGTAGAACTGTAGCATTTGGTAACCCATAGGGTAGATAGCTATTGTATGATAATATTACCTTTGAACGATGTGCTAACACTAGATACTTAGGAGTAAGTTCTGGCGGAAGTATTACCCCAACATTAGGTGATTTTGAAGATTCTTGGCAATGGGCTAAATATGTAACAATGTCAAATTGTACATATATACCAGATCCAGAGAAGAAATCAAGCGGACATCTTATTGCTTATAATTGTGAGCATTTTAATTATATTAACAATAAAAACATTAGTTTAAAGTAGGGTGGAGGAATAGAATCAGGAATTATTAAAGACAGTTATTTAACTTCTTGGGAAATCTTAAGAACTAGAAGTTGTTTCCATCCACAAGTTGAATATTCTGATAATATTGTTAATAGCCTGTCTGTAACAACTACATTATACGATTCGACTAAAATTGTTGTTGTAGAAGACGATGAAGACCAAATAGATGTAATTGATATTGGCGGAGATGGGCAAAATGAAGAAGGTGATGATACCTTAAAGTTTGACGAAATTGATGTAGACTATAACGATCGTATGGAACCGGTAATTAGTTTTTCAAACTGTACATTTAAACGCCCAATTCGTTATGGAGACTTTAAACTTAGAAAATCTTCAGTAGATGTCATAAAATTAGACTATTTCTATTAATTAAAATAAAAAGATAAATAAAATATACACTATACTTATAATAAATAAATTTTAACAAATGTTTTTTATTTTTTAAAAAATATTAACTATTTTTGTATACGAAATATAGCGCTATATAGAGATAACATTTGTTAATTATTTTAAATTTTATTTATTTATTATGGACGAAAGAATAAACATTCTTCCTTTTAATGGTTCAAACGACACAGCCACTGCAATGGCTATGATGAACAACAATCCCTGGATGTATTTAGTTATGCTTGCTTTATTTGGCGGAGGCGGTTTTGGCTACGGAAATCGTGGAGCCGGAATCAATGGAGTTTTAGACGTAGAAACTCAAAGTAAGCTTAACAGTTTATCTACACAGATTAATGATAATAATAATAACCAGTGGGCTCGTGAAGCTATTTAGGGAAATACTTTCGCGATCTCGCAATTAGCTTAGAATTTAGGAGTGGATTACAATGCACTACAAGGAGCCATCAGTGGAGTTCAAATGGCCATCTCTCAGCTTGGAGCACAAAACGGTATGGGATTTGCTGGAGTAACTAACGCAATTAATCTAGGTAATTTAAACTTAGTACAGCAACTTAAAGATTGCTGCTGCAATATCAAGACTTAGATTTTAGAGCAAGGTTATTAGGGAAGAATTGAAACTATTAATCAAACAAATGATTTACAAACAAGTTTGCGCGCAGAATCTGGTTTAGTGAGAGCTGAAGTAGCTGCCTTTAGATAGGCTTGGGAAGCTAAAGTATACCAGGATGTAGTAGCTGAAAAGACTAGACTACAGACTGAGTTAGATTTACTCAGAGCACAACAAGGAACAGCAGCAATGATTTCGCCAGTAACAGCGGAATTAAATTCTCTAAAAACCTAGATGACTAACTTTATAAATAACTATAGTGCAAAAACAACTACTGCAGGTTGATAATACAGAAGGGAGCTTAGGCTCCCTTCTATAAATTATTATGAATAATTATAGTCCATTATTTAAAGATTTATCTACAGGATAGCCAATCTATGTTTTAGTTAAAGGTGCCGAACTAAAGTACATAGAAGGTAGAATTGTAAATATTGGCCTTCCAAGAATGGATATGCCAAAAGAAATGGCAATGCCAAAAAATGTAATAGATATTACATATGAACTAGACGGTGTAAATTACACAGATACTGT
>Ga0247609_10002060_pt1 | contig 22146 bp, 16 predicted proteins | sample 172DNAGHGlowgp2_FD_193487 | JGI IMG/M metagenome (GOLD analysis project Ga0247609, IMG submission 193487) | Sheep rumen microbial communities from Palmerston North, Manawatu-Wanganui, New Zealand - 1728 DNA GHGlow gp2 | ecosystem: Host-associated > Mammals > Digestive system > Stomach > Rumen ...
GCCTTTGCACCCTTGCTGAAGAATGCGTCAGCGAAGGCATCGCCCATGCTGCTTTCGCAAGAACCGTTGAAGATGATGCTGTTAGGCATCACAGTCTTGATTTTTTCGGTGAAGAACTGCGGAGTAACGGCGAAGAAGGTCTCTACGGCATTGCCAAGGAGGTCCTCACAATAATAAGCCATCGTTACGAAGAACATGTTGCCATTAATATACTGATAGAGGTAGTCCTTGTACTGTTCTGCTTTTCCTAAGCTGGCGAGGTCGTCGATGCGCTGACGGGTAATAAGCATGTTGCCTAAGAATCCGTGAGTATCGAGGATGACAACACCATAGCTGCCGATGTTCTGCAGCGAAGCAACGTCACACTGCTCATTCTTCAGATAGGTTACGCCGAAGCCGAGCGGGCTGTTATTAAAGATCGGAGCCAAAACGGGTTCCATATCCTCTGCAAAGTTGTTCTCGAACGGTGACCAGATGAGCACATTCTTGTTCTGGATGATGTTGTCCATTGAAGGAGCCTTGAAGGCACCGCCCTTGAATGTGCTGGGCTGCTGCCAGATACCACGAGTCTGCAATTCCACAGGAACTTGAGCGGTCTTTGGACGCTCGGGAACGCCACCACCCTTGATATAGCCCTTGTTGGCCTCTATGAAGATGAATGAAGACAGGCCGTTGATGTAATTAACTTTGATGAAATCACCATAGTCCTCAGTGCTAACGATGAATTGCTGTTCAGTCAGCCATACCAGGATAGCAGCTTTGACCTGTGCAGGTGTAAAGTGGTTTTCCGGGTCTGTGAGCACTTTCAGCTGAGTCTCAATGGTATTCTTGTAGTCAATCAGAGCAGTGAGCTTGTTTTCAGCATCATCCTTGTCGAATACGTTGATCGTGAAGACGGGAGACTTGATTTCTGCTCCACCAACGGTGGCTACAACGCGGAAGTACTTTGTACCAGCTTCTGCAAACTGGAATACACCCTTCATAGAGAATACGCGGTCGCCCTTGATTTCGTCACCATGATTCTCCAGGTCACCATCGTCCCAGAGAGTACCCAATTCCCACAATTCATTGTCGTTCTCGTCGACCTGTATCAGTTTCAGGGTTTCCTCGGTAAGGTTTACAGTAGGTGACAGCTTAGCAGTAATCCACTCGTCAGTGAGTTCGTTGGTGAATACCAGTTCATTGCTGACTGTGGGTACTTCAAGGAATGCGAGGTTCTCGCCCTGAGTGATGGTCAACTTAGCAGTCTTGAACAGTCCACCCTTGTCGTGTGCAACCACTTCGACGACGTTCTCACCTTCTACGAGAGGCAGATCGGCGATTTCCCAAGTCTCCAGGCCTTCTGCTACACCTTCGATACCTGTGTTGGTCTTGAAAGTGATGGACTCCAGTCCATTGGTGGCTGCTGCCACACCCGAGATGGTAACCTGCGTCGCAGCCGTAATGTAGGACGCATTAGCTGTTGGCTTCTGGATGAGCAGCGAGATAGATACATCCTCGCCCTCAACGGGTTCTTCAGAAGCAGTGAATCCTATGGCAAACAATGCCAGCAGGAGCGTTGAAAATAAGTACTTCTTCATAGACATCTTGTTTTTAGTTAATAAAAAAAGTGAATTGGTTTTTAATTTATGTTTGCAAATATACGGAAAAAAATGCAATTCACCAACAATTTGACACATTTTTTAACGATTTACATAGTTAAAAGTTATTAATGGAATATAAAAAGAGGGAGACTGATTATCTCCCTCTTATAATAGAATAAGGTAAAAGCCCTTATTTTACGATGTATTTGCGACCATTCATGATATAGATGCCCTTCTTTAACAGGTTGTCATTCATCTTACGACCCTGCAGGTCGTAGATGATACCTTGCTGTGCATCGGTGCTAATGGTATTGATGGCTGACGCCTCTGTAATGGTCAGCACGCCATTCTCATAGGTGATATCATAGTTCTCAGCCTCTGCACCGCTAACCTCAATCACGTAGTCACCGGGTTCACTGTTGGAAGTTGCAGAACAATAGTAGGTCGGCTGCTTTGTGAGCACTTTCGATGTCTCGTCGTTTTTAAAGCCAAAATAGTATGCATCGAATTCAGGCAGTTCGTCACCCTGAGCGATGGTATAACTCTTGGCGGTGATGTTCAGCGGAGCCTTGGTAATGGTCAGCTTACCATCGATGAGTGTCACTTCTTCGTTGGTCAGCGTACCCTTGGTTACATTGATGATATACTCTCCAACGGGAGATGTCTTGCCAGCCTCGCAACTCAGTTCTGGTGTGCCTTTGGCTTCGCCGTCGGTGACAGTATAGGTCAGCTCAGGAAGATTGCTGCCATAAACCATCGTTTTGTCGTCGGCCTTGATGGTAACAGCGTCTGCAATCTCTTCAGTAACTACTTTGAGTACATCTGGTGCCGATTCGCTCACTGTGATATAAGCACTGTTTGCAGGGATGTATTTCAAGTCAACATTGTTGACGAAGGCCAAGGAACCGTCACTGGCTGTGCCGAGTACACGCATGGTCTTTGGGTCGAATTCAACGACGTTGGTATGTTTTTCGCCAGCATTGGGATTGCAGAAATAAACGCCGTTGAGCTTGTTGCCTGTTGCAGATCCTGAAGTGGCTGCACCGATGTTGAGCTTGTTGTTGGAAGCGCCCTGAGCACTGCTCTTGATAATGACAGGTGTAGATGCAGGCACTCCGCCGGTAATTTCTTCAATCAGCACCTTACCAGCAGATTCTTTGATGTCTTTGACATACCAGGCAGACATACCCCCAGAAAGGAATGTGAAGGGGAATACAGCATAGAATGTCTGGTAATAGCTGTCGCCGGCATGAACATCGGGCTGTACACCGAAATAATAACCTTCAGCGTCCTTAACGGGAAGGATTTTCCAGTCAAGATATTCGCTGGGAGGATTGACATTCGTCACCAGCTGGCCTTTCTTCCTGCGGGCTGGGGAGGTGAATTCAGTTATGATCTCATCGGCTAAGTATTTTGTCATCGTTCCATTGCTGGCTGCGCACCAGTATATGCCGTCGTCCATATCGAGAATATTAACTTCGTACTGGATAATCGCATAGCTGCCAGTGCCTTGGCTCTGCAGGTCGTAGCCCGTACTCATCTTTTTGATATAGATGATGGAGGCTGGGTCGGAAACGACATTCTCGAAATCTACTTGTGTACATAAAGCAGCCAAATCGGCATCGGTAGTCTGTATGTTGACACTGCCACGATTGTCAAGCACGCGGACGTAGCGTTGCTGTACCGAGCTCTGTACGCGGTAGTATCCGTCTCCATTGAGCTGGGCGTGAGCAGCCAGCGTGCAAAGTGCAGTGAGTAGTAAGAGTGTGATTTTTCTCATAAAACAATCTTTTTTTATAAAAGAATCTGACTCTTACCATACCACTGCGGGCGTGGATAAGAGCCAGACTCCGATATTGGTTTAAACTGTTATAAACATGCTAACCCATTACTCTGCGATACAGATAGTTACACGGTTGAGGTCGTTCTCGGCGAACGGCTGTACGCGTGAACCCTTAGAATCGTAAGAGATACGGTCTGCAGAGATGTTGTACTCTCCGGTCAGAGCCTTCACAACTACGTCGGCACGCTGCTTAGCGAGGCGGTCGTTGATCTTGTTGTTACCGGTACCAGCATCAGCATAACCTGTAACCTCGACCTTGGCATTGGGGTTGTTCTTCAGATAGTCGGCGATGTCCTTGATCTTCTCAGCCTCAGTCTCTCTCACCTTATATGAATTGATGGTGAAGAAGATATCGCGGCGGATCTTCTCAATGGGCTTCACCTCAACCTTAGCGGGAACCTCTACAATCTTCTCAACAACCTTCTCTACGTAACGAACCTCAGGCTCGGGAGCAGGAATGAAGTTGGTGGTATAGGTCTTACCGAGGTTGATCTTCACACCGGCGAGGGCGTTGAAGTACCAGTCCCAGTTACCAGCCTTCTTTGAGTTGTACTTATCGCTCAGGGTGTTTGCATTACCCTCGATGTTGATGCTCACCTTGTCAGAAACACGGAAGTCGAAGAGCAGACCAGCCTTACCGAAAGGTCTTACCTTAGTACCGTCCCAAAGATAGCGCATGTTCTGCTTGCCATCATAGAACAGTCCATTGTTGCTGTTCTGATAAGCAATAATCTGATTCTCCACAGTCTGTGCCTCGTCGTTCTTGAAGGCGATGTTAGCACCACCACCAATCAGTGCGTAAACGTTAAGCAGACGATTGGGATTGTAATTGCAAACAATGTTAGAGAGGTTGAAAGTCAACTCCAGTGAAGGAGCAACATAGTTCCACTTCCACTTGCCTTCGAAGCTCTGTGGAGGAGTCATATCGGTATCATCGAGCTTGATAACACCCTTGCTCTGCCAAGCATTTACAGCGAGACGCAGACCAAATACCTTTGTGATGTTGTAACCGATACCAACCTGTGCTGTCGGAGAAAGCAGGTCGCTAAACTTACCCTCACCTAAGGTGTACTGTCCACCGCCCTGCAGGGTAATATACCAATGGGGCTGGAATACATATTCTGTGGTGCCTTTCTGCTCGGCCTGGGCAGATGCTGAAAGCACGCCCAGGAAAAGCAGAAGTGACATTATTGTTTTCTTCATGTTCTTAATTCTTTAAAATGTTACTTTAAATTAGAACTGTACGTAGAACTTTCTCATGACAACCTTGCCCTGATAGTCAACAGCAGAGTAGGTCACCTCATAAATGTAACCAACCTCACCAGCCAGCGTGCAAGTCTTCTGGAAATCGATAACCTTATTCATGTTCTCACCTCCGTTGGCAGAAGCAGCCTTGCTCTTAGCGTCAGCCAAAGCGAGCTCAGCCTTTGTGGTAGCGTCGTACACATTCGTTACAGCTACGTACTTCTTGTAAGCAGGAGCCAGCAGCTCGAGTGTATAAGATGTGGGAACCAAGGTCAGAGCAGAGTTGGCCTTGGTAGGCATGCTCAATGACTGTGACAGGATACCAGCCTTGTGAGAAGCAGTCTCCTGGGCAATCATAGTGGGCTGCAGAGCCTTGTTAGGAGCTGCACTGAAGATCTGGTTCAACTTGTTGTAAGCACTAGTGATTAAGCTGTTAATCTGAGACTTGACATCGCTCTTAATGCTTGAGATAGCATCGCTAATCTTGGTGTCGAGGTCGCCCATAGAAGCAATGTCGTTCAACAGACTGGTGATAGTCTTAGCCAACTGGCTGTTAGAACCGACCTGGGCATTGATCTGGTTAATCAAACCTTGCAGAGCGTTCTTTACGCTAGGAGTCAGATCCTCATTGATATTAATTGTAATAGAAGCAGGCTGAACAGCAACGTTGCTTGTAATAAGTGCGCCAGTTGATGCATCATAGAGACGGCCATCGTTAGCCTTCCAGTAATAAGCACCTGTGGCAGTGTCGGTTACGAGAAGATATATTACATTTCCAGCAGCATCCTTCAAAGTGTAGTTCAGAGAAACCACGATGGTACCTGCAGTCAAGTAATCGAGGTTGAAATCAGTGAAAGTGATAGAACCTGCATACTTCGAGAAATCGGGCAAACCGAGGTCGATGTTGACATTAATCTTGTCAATAATCTGAGCAACCAGATCCTTAAGTTTTGCTTCACCAGGCATGTTGACATTCAGATCCTTCAGGAATGCATAAGAGAAGGGCTTGATAGCAGTAGCAGCAATGCCATACTGAGAAAGCACGTCGTACTTCTGAGCCTTGTTCTTCTCGCTCCAAGTAGCCTTGACAGCGTAAGCGGGCAGAACGTCCTTTGTGTTCTCCAAGAGAGCAGCACCGAAGCTCAGGACGCTGCTTACATTCTTCTCCTTCAGCATCTTCTTAGCCGCACCCTCAAGCTGAGCATAGTCGATGCGAACTCTTGACGACTCGATACCATCTGTGGTCAGCGTAGCTTCAGCCTCGTAGAAACCGTTGGCAGCAGCAGCACGGCTGAAACCGAAGGTCAGCTCACGGTCAGAAGCCTTCAGAGCCTCGAGAGTAATACCAGCCTGTTTGCCTTGAGAAGTCTCAAGAGCCAGTGTCTTGCCAGTGAAGTCAACATTGGTGGGATTCACAGTTACATATACTGTACCGGCGTTACCCCGATCCTTACCGTTCTTCTTACCAGTGAATGTGCCAGCAGCCTGGTCTACATAACCTTCAATCTTGCTGAAGTCACTGATTCCCAGCACATCCTTGTTACGTTTAGTCCAGAGGAAATTAGAAGCGTCTACATAGTCACCCGTGTTTCCTGAGGGGAATTCCATCTGGGCTGTGGTCTCACCATAGTAAGCAGCGAGAATCTGTGCACGAACATCAAGAGGAGTATTGAAGTAGCCGATAACGGGGCTCTCAGTACCCTGGATAATGATACCAGTTACCATCTGGTCGAGCAGGCTGTTGATGCGAGCATTGAGCTTGCCAATTTCAGAAGCCAGGTCCTCTCTGGTAACCAAATTGCTCAAGTATCTCTCGAGTGTGCTGATGCGATCTGCATTGTCAATAGCAAGCAGCAGAGCCTTCTGTGCGATTTTCAGAGCAGAGTCTCCAATGAGACGAGCTGAGTCAATCTTAACGATGTAAGCAGAATCCAACTCAACAATCAGCGTGTCGTGATGAATCTTTTCATTAATCAAGCTATCGATGACGTGTACGATGTTTGCGTTCAGGTTTTTCAGCACGCTGTCCCAACCCAGAACAATGTCCTCGAGACCGTCAATACGGATAGAATCGTTCTCAGCCAAATCCTTTACTTGAGTAATCCATATATTCAAGAGGTTAATCGTCTTCAGTTGCTCTGCGAGATCATCGTTGATCTTGTTAATATTCACCCAAATCAGACTGTCGTTGTAGGGGTTCTCAATATAGATAACAGTATCACCACCAGTGCCATGAATAGAATCATGGACGTAATTGTTGAGCTTGTCCAAAGCCTTCTCAAGTGCCTCAATCTTTCGCTGAGCATTACGCATGTCCTCAGCTGAAGCGTAGTTAGAGGGATCGCAAGTGCAACTCTTGATCTTGGCGATGGCATCCGTCAGACCCTGAATCTGACTTTCCAAAGCAGTACGGAGGTCCATCTGGTCCTTGCTCACTGCGTTAATACGAGCCTTTAAGTCATCGTAAGAATCCTCATCGATGTCTTTACAAGCTACGAAACTACTCATGCTAAACACTGCCAGTGCAAACATGAGGAATCCAGTAATAATTTTCTTGTTCATAAATAAATTAATATTACAATTAAACATTTGTTATAATTATCTCTATGTTATTATACGGAAATAGGTAGGCTTAGAGCCCACAAATCCCTTTGTTTTCATTCATTTTATTCCAAATTCGCTGCAAATTTAAGTTTTTTTTTAATATCTTCCAAAAAAAAAGTAACTTTTTTTGCAGAAAAAGCGATTTTTTTGTGTTATCTCAGTCTTTTTTAGTAACTTTGCGTTCGAAAATGAACAAAAAACATATAAAATAGACATGAAACGACTGATTACGGTGCTTTTGACATTTTTGGCCTTGTCTGCTTCTTCTGCTCGCGAGCGCATCAACTTTGACAAGGGGTGGCGCTTTACGTTAGGAGATAACATGAACATGGCTGAAGTAGAGTATAATGACAGCCAGTGGCGCTTGTTGGACTTGCCACACGACTGGGCTATTGAGGGTAGCTTCAGTGCCGATAATCCTTCGGGAGCCGGTGGTGGTGCTCTGCCAGGCGGTGTGGGTTGGTACAGGAAACATTTTCGCGTCAAGGATGTTTGCAAGTATTTTCTCGAGTTTGATGGCGTCTACATGAATTCTATCGTCTTTGTCAATGGCGAAATGGTCAACTTCCGTCCCTATGGTTATAGTTCCTTTGTGGTTGACATTACCCGTTACCTGCGTTGTTCCGACAATGTCATTGCCGTGCGTGTGGACAATAGCGACCAGCCAAATTCGCGCTGGTATTCCGGTTGCGGCATCTACCGCCACGTGTGGCTGACGAAGACAGAATATGTACACGTGAAACAGTGGGGACTGTATGTAGAGACTGATGCGAAGTCGGGACTGGTGAAGGTTAAGACCGAAGTTGCTGGCAAAGGCTATACCGTCCAATACTCTATGACCGACGCTGCAGGTCGTGAGGTGGCGAAGGGGACTGGCATTCCCGCCAACAGCAACAAGACGGTTCTGCATGTGAATCCCGCCAGCGTGAAGCTGTGGTCGCCAGCAAAACCATATATATATAAGGTTCGTGCGCGCGTATTAATTAAAGGTAAGGTGGTGGACGAAGTGACGACGACGACTGCTTTCCGTGATTTCCGCTTCGATGCCAAGACCGGTTTTTGGCTCAATGGCAAGAATATGAAGCTGAACGGTGTCTGCGAGCATCACGACTTTGGATGTCTGGGTGCTGCCGTCCGTGAAGATGCCCTGCACCGCAAGTTGAAGAAGCTGAAGGCAATGGGTGTCAATGCCATCCGTTCGAGTCACAACCCGCCAGCACCCGAATTGCTGAACATGTGCGACACGATGGGCTTTATCGTGATGGACGAGTCGTTTGACATGTGGCGTCGTCGTAAGACACAGAACGACTATGCACGTTTCTTCGACAAATGGCACGAGCGTGATCTGGTGGATATGGTGTTGCGTGACCGTAACCATCCCTGTATCCTGATGTGGTCGATAGGCAACGAGGTGCTGGAGCAATGGTCGAGTGCCGATGCCGATACTTTGACACTGGAACAGGCGAACCTTATTCTGAATGCGGGGCACGATGCCTCGACGCTGGCTAAGGACGGTGAGAAGAGCGTCAACACCATGTTGGCAGAGCATCTGGCCGATATCATCCGACGTCTGGATACGTCGCGTCCTATCACGGCAGGCTGTAACGAGCCGTCGCCCAACAACCACCTGTTCAAGGGCAATGCCCTCGACATCATTGGTTTCAACTATCATCATCAGTGGATTAAAGATGTGCCGCAGAACTTCCCAGGACGTCCGTTTATCATGACGGAATCGGTGTCGGCCCTGCAGACCAATGGCTATTACCGTATGCCCTCGGATTCGGTATATATTGCTCCACGTGACTGGCGTGAGACATATAAGGATTCGACCTATATGTGTTCGGCTTATGACAATATGCACGCTCCCTGGAGTTCGACCCACGAGGAGACGTGGGACGTGGTGAAACATACGCCGTATGTCGGCGGACAGTTTATCTGGACGGGTTTCGACTACCTCGGCGAGCCGACACCTTATGGTTTCCCCGCTCGTAGCAGCTATTTCGGCATCATCGACCTGGCCGGACAGCCCAAGGACGTATATTATATGTACGAGAGTGAATGGACGAACAAGCCTGTGCTTTATTTGTTCCCCCATTGGAACTGGCAGGAAGGGCAGGAAATCGATATGTGGTGCTACTACAGCCAAGCCGACGAGGTTGAACTCTTTATCAATGGCAAGAGCCAGGGTGTGCGCCGTAAGACAGCACGGACAGGACAACCGATAGACGGCTCTGCACTGAACACCCCCTATCACGTGGGTTGGCGCGTGAAATTCGAGCCTGGCGAGGTGATGGTGATTGCCCGCAAGGGTGGCAAGACAACGCTCTATCAGAAGATTCATACGGCAGGAGCTCCTCACCATATCCGACTGGATATCGACTACAAGGGTAAGGAACTGACCTTCGTGCAAGCAACTGTTGTCGATAAGAACGGTAACCGTTGCCCGCTGGCTGACAACCAGTTACGCTTCAAGGCTACTGGCGGTTCGGTCATTGCGACGGACAATGGCTGCCAGACGTCGATGGAACGTTTTACCAGCCCTTGGCGCAAGGCTTTCTTCGGTCGTTGTATCGCCGTGGTGAAGGGTAAGGGCGAGTTGACGGTCAGTGCCGACGGTCTCGTATCGAACAAAATCAGATTCTAGACAATAAACATTAAACAATAAACATAAAATATGGAAAAGAAAAACTGGAAACTGGCTACGCTTTGCGTGCAGGGTGGCTGGGAACCCAAAAATGGTGAGTCGCGTGTGCTCCCTATCTATCAGAGTACTACCTTCAAGTATGACAATACCGAAGAGATGGCCGACCTCTTCGATTTGAAGAAGGAGGGCTATTTCTATACTCGTCTGGCCAATCCGACCAACGATGCGGTGGCCCGTAAGATTGCTGCCCTTGAGGGTGGAGTAGGGGCGATGCTGACGTCGTCCGGACAGGCCGCCAACTTCTATGCGCTCTTTAATATCTGTGAGGCTGGTGATCATTTTGTCACCTCGAACGAAATCTACGGAGGAACGTACAACCTCTTTGGCGTGACGCTGAAGAAACTCGGCATCGAGTGTACGTTTATCTCGCAGGAGGCTAGCGAGGAGGAAATCGACAAAGCCTTCCGCCCGAATACGAAGGCGCTGTTTGGTGAAACCATCTCGAATCCCGGCTGTAAGATTCTCGATATCGAGAAATTCGCCCGTATTGCCCATAAGCACGGCGTTCCGTTGATAGTCGACAACACCTTCCCGACGCCCGTCAACTGCCGTCCCTTCGAGTGGGGTGCTGATATTGTGACGCATTCTACGACGAAATATATGGATGGTCACGCCACACAGGTAGGTGGCTGCGTCGTCGACAGCGGCAATTTCGATTGGGATGCCCATGCTGACAAGTTCCCCGGCCTCTGTACCCCCGACGAATCCTATCATGGCCTGACCTATACGAAGGCCTTTGGTAAGATGGCTTATATGACCAAGCTCGTCGCTCAGCTGATGCGAGACTTGGGGAGTATTCCCTCACCGCAGAATGCCTTCCTGTTGAATCTCGGTCTCGAGACGCTCCATCTGCGCATGAAGCGTCATTGCGAGAATGCCCAGCGCATTGCGGAATTCCTCCAGCAGGACAACCGCGTGGCTTGGGTACATTATAGCGGACTGCCCACCGACGAGTGTCACGCATTGGCTGAGAAGTATCTGCCCAACGGCTCGTGTGGTGTCATTGCCTTCGGACTGAAAGGTACTCGCGAGACAGCTGTACAGTTTATGGACTCCCTCAGACTCATTGCTATTGTTACCCATGTGGCTGATGCCCGTACTTGCGTATTGCATCCTGCTTCACATACCCATCGTCAGCTCTCTGACGAACAACTGCTAGAGGCTGGTGTTGCTCCCGACCTCATTCGTCTGTCGGTAGGTATTGAGGATAGTGACGATATTCTGGCTGATATCCGCCAAGCCCTCGACAAAATATAATTCCTGACATTCCTATATTACCAACAGCCTTATGCATATCGCAATAGCAGGAAATATCGGAAGCGGCAAGTCGACGCTGACACAGTTGCTTGCCAAACACTACGGATGGGAACCGCGCTATGAGTCGGTGGACGACAACCCTTATCTGGAGGACTACTACCGGGATATTCACCGATGGTCGTTCAACCTCGAAGTGTATTTCTTGAAGGAGCGCTTCCGCGACCTGCTGGCGATTGCTGAATCGCAGCACGACATCATTCAGGACCGCACCATCTACGAGGGCGTCTATGTGTTTATGCAGAACAACAAGGCCATGGGTAACCTCTCCGACCGCGACTACGAGACCTATATGGAACTCTTCGAGCAGATGATGTCGATGGTTCGTGTGCCTGATTTGATGATCTATCTGCGGGCGTCCGTTCCTCATCTGGTGGAAAATATCCAGAAGCGCGGACGCCAATACGAGCAGACCATCCAACTGGACTATCTGCGAAAACTGAACGAGCGGTACGATGATTTCATCTACCACAAATACCCCGGGCAGGTAATGACCATCAACAAGGACGACCTTGACTTTCTTCATCATCCCAAGGATTTTGCGCAGATTGTCGACCGCATTGACAGTACCCTCTTCGGACTCTTCTCAAACCTCTAAACTTTCAACTCTCAACTCTCAACTTTCAATCGTATGCATATCGCAATTGCAGGAAACATCGGCAGCGGAAAAACCACGCTGACCAAACTACTGGCCCACCGTTATGGATGGACGCCGCGTTTCGAACCCGTAGACAACAATCCCTATCTGGCAGATTTCTATGCCGATATGCCTCGCTGGTCGTTCAACCTGCAGGTGTATTTCCTGAACAAACGTTTCAAGGAGGTTGTGGAGATTTCCAAGTCGAAGGAGGTCATCATTCAGGATCGTACCATTTTCGAGGATGCCCGCATCTTTGCCCCGAACCTGCACGGACAGGGGATGATGAGTGATCGTGATTTTGAGAATTATAGCGACCTCTTCGACTTGATGATGTCGCTGGTGAAGTTGCCTGACCTCATGATTTATATCCGTGCCTCTATTCCGACATTAGTGGCACAAATCCAGAAACGCGGCCGCGAATACGAGCAGACTATGCGACTGGACTATCTGCAGGGCTTGGAGAGGCGCTATGAGGACTGGATTGCGACCTACAAGGGACCGCTGATTATCGTTGATGGCGACCATTGTAAATTTGGCGACAATCCTGAGGACCTGAAACAGGTCACTGACATGATTGATGCCAAACTCTTCGGTCTCTTTCCGATGGAGTAGAATAGTAAGTGCCACTTATCCGATAATAAGTGGCACTTATCATTCAGGAAGAGGCACTTAATTTACAATAAGTGCCACTTATTTTACAGTCCGAGAGCCTTCTTGGTATTATCGGCAGCGCCGTCAATGGCGTCGCTTGCCTGCTTCTTAGCGGCGTCCTTCACCTCCTCAGCCTTCTGCTCGGCAGCATCCTTGGCGGCATCAACCTGCTCGTTGACAGCGTCTACGGCAGCGTCCTTAGCCTCAGTGGCTGCATCGCCTACTGACTGCAGGAAACCATTCACAACGTTTTCGGGTTCAATCTCCGTGATAGCACTAACAGCAGCAGCTACGGCAGCATTGTCACCAACCAAAGCCTTTACCTTGTCGGCATTCTCCTTCAGGAAGTCCTGAACCTTCTCAATGTACTCCTCAGCAATCTTTGGATTGGTCTTGATAAGCTCAGTGACCTTCGTCTTGATGGTCTCCAGAACAGCCTGCAACTTCGAAGCGTCACCAGCCTCAATCTGCTCGCTCAGTGCGCTGATAGAGATTTGGGCAGCTTCTTCAGCCAGCGAGTCAACGATAGCAGCAGAATCTACTTCGTCACCAGGTGCCTGTGTCTTGTTACCACACGATGTGAAACCAATGGCTACAACGGCCATAACAGCAAACAAAATTTTCTTCATAATTTACTTTCTCCTTAATTATTAATTAAACATACAAATAAGTTTCTCACAAAACCGACGGCAAATTTACGCCTTTTTCACGCTCGTTGTAACTTTCATACTCATTTTTTGTATTTTTTTAAATATTATGACCTGATTTATTTTGCATTTCGCTCGATTTAATCAACTTTCTTACGCTCAGAAATGAAAATTTATCCTCATTTCCTTCGCTTAATCGAAATTTTGCACTACCTTTGCACGCTGAAACATGTTTCGGATAAAGAAATTAGACATATTTATTGCCAAACAGTTCGCTTTGCTGTTTTTCGCGACCTTCTTCATCTGCCAGTTTGTGTTGATGATGCAGTTCCTGTGGCGCTATGTGGACGAACTGATAGGAAAGGGACTTTCACTCGAAGTGCTGGCCCAGTTCTTTTGGTATATGGGACTTATGCTGATGCCCCAGGCTTTTCCACTGGCCATCCTGCTATCATCGCTTATTGCCTTCGGTAATTTAGGCGAAAGCTCGGAGTTGACGGCCATCAAGTCGGCAGGTATCTCGTTGATGCAGGCGTTCCGCTCACTCATCGTCATAGTCTCGGGCATTGCCATCATGTCGTTCTTCTTCCAGGAAATCATCGCTCCCAAGGCTTTTGTGTCGTTTCGTCAACTGCTCATCTCGATGAAGCAGAAGAATCCTGAGGTGGAAATTCCTGAGGGTATCTTCTACGACGGCATTCCGGGTTCCAACCTCTATGTGCAGAAGAAGAATATGGAGACGGGAACGCTCTATGGCATCATGATTTACCGCATGAACGGCGGTTACGAGGATGCAGCAGTCATCCTGGCAGATTCCGGCCATATCCAGGCAACAGCCGAGAAAAAGCACATGCTGCTGACACTATATAGTGGCGAATGGTTTGAGAATATGCGCCAATCGGGCATGAATGTCTCTGCCAGTGTGCCTTATCGTCGCGAGACTTTCTCCACCAAGCGTATCGTGCTCGATTTCGACAGCGGTTTCGATATGGCTGAGGCGGGATGGGTATCTATGGATGCCCGTGCCAAGAGTATGAGCAGGATTCTCCACGACCTCGACTCCATCCGCGAATTCAACGACTCCATCGGTCACCAGTTCTTCTATGATTCCGGCATGAGTCCTTTGCGACGCTCACATGTGAACAAGGACGACTCCGTGAAAATAGTCAAGTCGCTAGCCGCTACTCCGTTAGACATCGACTCCGCCTACGAAAAGCTCTCTGGCGAGAAGAAACAGCGGGTTGTTACGATGGCTAGCACCTATGTCGGTTCCGCACTCAGCGAGATAGACTTCAAGGTCGACTATTCCGAAAGTCTTAACCGTGAGGATCGTACCCACCAGATGGAGGCTATCAACAAGGTGACGCTGTCGCTGTCGTGTCTTATTTTCTTCTTTATCGGAGCCCCGCTGGGTGCCATCATCCGCAAGGGCGGTCTGGGTGTGCCGGTCATCATCTCCGTACTGGTGTTCATCGTGTTCTACATTCTCGACAATACGGGGATGAAAATGGCTCGCGACGACAACTGGACGGTATGGTTCGGCAAACTGCTTGGAACGGCAGTGCTCTCGCCTATCGCCATTTTCTTCACTTACAAGGCCAACAACGACTCCGTTGTATTCAATATCGACCTCTACAAGCAGATTCTCAGCCGTATGCTTGGTTTGCGCACCAAACGCAACATCAGCCGCAAGGAAGTCATTATCGAAGATCCGAAGTATCTGGCCGATGCCGAGATGCTCAAGAATGTCAGCCTCGAGATCGAGCATTATGGCGAACAGCACCACTTGTTGCGCTGGCCGAACCCCATCAAGGTATTCTTCCGTCCGGGCGACGATCACGATGTCGAATACATCAACAACGTTCTCGAAACGGCTATTGAGGACCTCTCGTACACGAAGAACAACTATGTGCTCATGAAGCTCAACCAGTTCCCCGTCATTGCCACTCATGCCCACACGCGTCCCTTCCGGCGCAAGTGGCTGAATGCCATCACGGGTATCTTCCTGCCAACGGGACTCTTCTTCTATTTCCGCATGATTCGCTTCCGCATTCGTCTCTATCGCGATTTGCAGCATATCATCCGCGTGAACAAGAAGCTTATTCCCCGTGTCATTGCACTCGGTGACATTCAGGCCGAAGGCAGCGTGACTGTTTTGGACGACAACAACGAAAACAAATAAACTACTATATATATAATAAGGTGTAAAACAATGGAACAACTGAAATTGAATACGATTGAGGAGGCATTGGTAGACTTCCGTGAGGGTAAGTTCGTCATTGTCGTTGACGACGAAGACCGCGAAAACGAAGGTGACCTGATATGTGCCGCTGAGAAGATAACGCCCGAGATGGTAAACTTTATGTTGAAGAATGCCCGAGGCGTACTCTGCGCTCCGGTGACCATCAGTCGTGCTGCCGAACTGGAACTGCCCCATCAGGTACAGGACAATACGTCGCTGCTTGGTACGCCATTTACCGTCACAGTCGACAAGATAGAAGGCTGTACGACAGGGGTATCGGCTCACGACCGTGCGGCGACCATCCGTGCACTGGCCGACCCGCAGTCGACAGCACGTAGTTTCGGTCGTCCCGGACATATCAGCCCCCTCTACGCTCAGAACAATGGCGTGCTGCGCCGTTCGGGGCATACGGAGGCAGCTATTGACCTCTGCAAACTCACCGGTCTCTATCCCGCCGGTGCCCTCATCGAGATTATGAACGACGACGGCACCATGGCGCGTATGCCGCAGTTGGTGGCATTTGCAAAGGAACACGACTTGAAAATCATCACCATCAAGGATATGATTGCCTACCGCCTGAAGAAGGAAAGCCTTGTGGAGATGGGTGAAGAGGTGGATATGCCCACCGATTACGGCCATTTCCGTCTGATTCCCTTCCGTCAGAAGTCGAACGGACTGGAACACCTGGCACTCATCAAGGGCGAATGGGACAAGGACGACGCCGTATTGGTGCGCGTTCATTCCAGCTGTATGACGGGTGACATTCTGGGCTCGAAGCGTTGTGACTGTGGCGAACAGCTGCATAAGTCAATGCAGATGATAGAACAGGAGGGCCGTGGTGTCATTGTCTATATGCAACAGGAGGGTAGGGGTATCGGACTCATGAACAAGATTGCAGCCTACAAACTGCAGGAGCAAGGTCTTGATACCGTTGATGCCAATATCCACCTGGGTTTCAAGCCCGACGAGCGTGACTACGGCTGTGGTGCCCAGATTCTGCGCCTGCTTGGCATTCAGAAGATGCGCCTGATGACGAACAACCCCGTAAAGCGTGTGGGTCTTGAGGCTTACGGACTGGAAATCGTCGAGAATGTCCCCATCGAAATCACGCCCAACGAGTATAATCTGCGCTATTTGCAGACGAAAAAAGACCGTATGGGACATACGCTTCATTTGAAGTAAGAAGTAAGATGTAAGAGGTAAGAAGTGAGAAAAAAATAAAAAAGTGACGCAAATATTCGTTTATAAGGAATAAAATGCTTACTTTTGCAGCTAAATTTATACACGAAGCAACATTATGGCACAATTATCTGACCGTTTGCAGCGTCTGGCACCATCAGCAACGCTCGCTATGTCACAGAAAAGTTCTGAAATGAAGGCTCAGGGTATCGACGTCATCAACATGAGCGTCGGAGAACCTGACTTCAATACCCCCGACCATATCAAACAGGCCGCCAAACTGGCTATTGACGAGAACTATTCGAAGTATTCGCCCGTTCCCGGCTATCCTGACCTGCGTCAGGCCATTGCCCGCAAACTGGAGCGCGAAAACCAGCTGCACTACACACCTGCAGAGATTCTGGTGTCGAATGGTGCCAAGCAGAGCGTCTGCAATACCGTTTTGGCACTGGTGAATCCCGGCGACGAGGTCATCATCCCTGCTCCCTATTGGGTGAGCTATCCGCAGATGGTGCTGTTGGCAGGCGGTAACCCCGTGATTGTCGAGGCTGGTTTCGAGCAGAATTTCAAGATGACACCGGCTCAGTTGGAGGCTGCCATCACACCGAAGACGCGTCTCTTGATACTTTGTTCTCCCAGCAATCCTACTGGCAGCGTCTATTCAAAGGACGAACTGGAGGGCTTGGCCAAGGTCATTCTGGCTCACGACAACCTCTTTGTACTCGCAGACGAAATCTACGAGCACATCAATTATATTGGTAAGCACCAGTCCATTGCCCAGTTCCCGGGCATGAAGGAGCGTTCGATTATCGTCAACGGTGTTTCTAAGGCGTATGCTATGACCGGCTGGCGTATCGGATATATCGCCGCACCGGAGTGGATTGTCAAAGGTTGCAACAAACTGCAGGGCCAGTACACCAGCGGACCGTGCAGCGTCAGCCAGAAGGCTGCGGAGTTCGCCTATACCAGCAGTCAGGAGTGCGTTGAGGAGATGCGTAAGGCTTTTGAACGCCGCCGCGACCTCATCGTCCGTCTGGCAAAGGACATTCCCGGACTGGAGGTCAACGTCCCCGAGGGTGCCTTCTATCTCTTCCCCAAATGCTCGTCGTTCTTCGGCAAAAAGACGCCCGACGGCCAAATCGTCGGAAACAGTACCGATTTTGCCATGTATTTGTTGGAAAAAGGACACGTCGCCACCGTGGGTGGTGATGCCTTCGGCGACCCCGATTGTTTCCGCATGAGTTATGCAACAAGTGACGAGAATATTGTCGAAGCAATGCGTCGTATTAAGGACGTATTGGCTGTTTTGGAGTAAAAATTGAGAAAAATCAAGTTAAAAGTTCTTAATTCTGCATTTTCTCCGCTTGAAATTACTATCTTTGCAGAATGTAACAAACAGATAAAACAATTCAATTAATTTATTTAATAACTAAAAAATTAAAAATTTCATTTATGGCAACAACAACAAAGGCTGCAGCCCCAGCCAAAAAGAATTCGGGCTTCCAGGGTGTTAAAGCTGCATGGATTATTCTCGTAATTTGTGCTATCGCAGGTTACAGTGTATGGTATTTCATTATGGGTAACCCCGACAACTTCGTTGGTGGCGACCGTTCAGGTCATCCCGCAAACCTGCTGGGTACAGTGTATAAGGGAGGTTTCGTCGTAGGTCTTATCCTGACCCTGCTGTTCACCGTTATCTGCCTCGGTATCGAGCGTTTCTTCGCTATCAAGAGTGCTTCTGGTAAAATCAATCTGGCTAAGTTCACTGCTCAGGTGAAGGCTGCCATCAAGGAGCAGAAGTTTGACGAGGCTAAGGCTCTCTGCAACAAGATGCAGGGTTCTGTAGCAAATGTCGTGCTCGCTTCTATCAACATGTATCAGACTGTTGAGGGCGACACCACGCTGAAGAAGGCCGCTAAGATCGCCAAGATCTCTCAGGCTCACGAGGAGGCTACTCAGCTCGAGATGCCTACCCTTCAGATGAACATGCCAATGGTTGCTACCATCGTATCTCTGGGTACCCTGACCGCTCTGTTCGGTACTGTGCTCGGTATGATCGGATCGTTCCAGGCTCTGTCTGCTGGTGGTGGTGCTGACTCTATGGCTCTGTCTGCTGGTATTTCTGAGGCTCTTGTGAACACAGCATCTGGTATTTTGACCTCTTGGGTTGCTACCGTTGTTTACAACTTCTTCTCAAACAAGATCGATAAGCTGACTTACGCTCTCGACGAGATCGGTTTCACAATCGCAGCTACTTACGATTCTACCCACAACGAGGCTTAATATTTAGTCCATCTCTTAAAACTCTCTAAATCAGTTTTAGTATGGCTAAAATTAAGATACAGAAAAAAGACATCTGGATTGACATGACTCCTATGTCAGACGTGATGACGCTGCTTCTGTGCTTCTTTATGTTGACATCAACATTCTTGACGCCGGAACCAGTACAGGTCACTACGCCTAACTCGGTGTCTGAGGTCAAGATTCCCGAGCAGGATGTCCTTAACATTCTGGTAACACCAGAGGGTAAGGTCTTCTTGGGAACCGAAAACAAGAACAACATGCAGGCAATGTTGGACGAGATGTTGAGCAAGCATAACGTGACGCTCAACGCCAACCAGATCAAGCACTTCCGCGAGGATGCCATGGTCGGTGCCAGCATGTCGCAGCTTGCAGCATACCTCAGCCTCGAGCAGGAGAAAATGGCGGAGGCAATCCAGAAGCTCGGCCTTCCGTTGGACAGTGTTGAATTCTCCGACGGTTCAAAGGGCAAGAGCGAATTCCAGGAGTGGGTCTCTGCGGCCCGCGGTGCTAATCCTGACATCAAGCTCGCCATCAAGTGCGACTCAAAGACTCCTTATTCATCGATTAAGCTGTTGATGTCAGAGCTTCAGGACATGAACGAGAACCGTTTCCAGCTCATTACGAATCTCGATGTTAAACGTTTAAACGACTAGTACTATGGCAAAAAAGAATCTATCCAAGCAGAAAAAGATGGATACCCGCGTGAACTTCACGCCAATGGTAGACATGATGATGCTGTTGATTACCTTCTTCATGCTTTGTACTACGCTGGCTAAGCCGCAGGCTATGCAGCTCACCATGCCGTCAAACGAAGACACAAAGCAGTTGAATGAAGAGCAGAAACAGGTTACGAAGGCTTCTCACACCATTACCCTTTATCTGGGTTCCAACGACAAGGTTTGGTACATTGCCGGTCTGCCCAACTACGACGATCCGTCGTGCGTCAAGCAGACAACCTATGGTAAGGATGGTATCGAGAAGGTGCTCTTGGAGCACACTACAGAGGAAGGTGTCAACCCCGTGGCTAAGATCAAGCTGGCCAAGAAGGAGTTGGACGCCCAGAAGAATGCTTACAATTCGAAGATGACCGACGAGCAGTACCAGGAGCAGCTGAAGAAGCTGAAGAAGGGTGAACTGCCCAACGGCGAGAAGGTTCCCGCACTGACCGTCATCATCCGTCCTCTGAATACCGCTACCTATGCAAATATGGTTGCAGCTCTTGATGAGATGTTGATTAGCAATATTGATAAGTACGTCATTGACAATGTCGACAAGATGAGTGACGATGATAAGGCACTCATCGAGAAGGCTGGCGTCAAGTGATTAACCCCTAAAAGTAGAATAGACTATGGCAAGAATAGATCTTATTGACAATGGCTGGGTTGACCTCGTATTTGAGGGCAAAAACCAGGCTTATGGAGCTTATCAATTACGCAAGAACACCGGTATACGTAACTTGAAGGCTTTGGCCGTCATGTTCGCTGCATTTATCATCATTGCAGGTATCGTATACGCTAAGGTCTCTATTGAGAACTACATCGCTTCTCAGAATGCAGCCATCGAGGCTGACGTCGAGCTGCAGAGCTTGGCTGAGAAGAAGGAGATTAAGGAAGAGAAGAAGGACGAACCCGAGATTGAGAAGATCGAGGTGGAGCGCGTCAAGAGCTCTGTGGCCTTCACCGTTCCTGAAATCAAGAAGGATGATGAGGTAAAGGAAGACCAGGAGATGAAGTCTCAGGACGAACTCTCGGAGACGAACACCGCTATCGGTGCATTCACTGTCGAGGGTAACGATGAGACCGCCGAAGTAAAGCACGTAGAAGAGAAGATTGCAGAACCCGAGCCTGTGAAGGAAGAGGAAACGAAGGTGTTTGACGTCGTTGAACAGATGCCTTCATTCCCCGGAGGTCCTAGCGCGCTGATGCAGTACCTCAACAGCAACATCAAGTACCCGGTAGTCGCCGAGGAGAATGGTGTTCAGGGACGTGTCGTATGTACCTTCGTCGTTGAGAAGGACGGTTCTATCACCGACGTTCGCGTCGTGAAGTCCGTCGACCCATCACTCGATAAGGAGGCCACACGCGTGGTGAAGGGTATGCCGAAGTGGATTCCCGGTAAGCAGAACGGTTCTGCCGTCCGTGTGAAGTACACCGTGCCTGTGACCTTCCGTCTTCAGTAATTGATTTGACATGAATAGAAACGTATTCAATAGTATTATTGGATTAACACTCTTATTAGGCTTGTTCTCCGCTTGTGGGAACAAGCCTAATCCTGAATTGGAGGAAGCTTACCAGAAAGCTGCGGAAGCTTTCGTGGCCGACGAGAGTTTCTTCCCCATCCTCGACGAGGAGCTCTTCTATTTCAACAGCCAGCGCCTCGACACCATCGGTGTCGAATACATGAACGAGCAGGATGCCGTCAAGCGGCTCATGAAGCTCGAGACGTGGCTGGCCTTTACCACGCGTAACTTCACGCCGAAGGAAGAGCAGAACCTGCGCGACCGTAAGTACCTGCCCCGTGCAATACCCATTGCCTACGACGGTCTCGCCATCATCGTCAACAATGCCAACCCCGACACGTGCATCACCGTCCGCGATTTTGCACGCATCCTGCGTGGCGAGGTCACTCAGTGGGGCGAAATCTATCCCCAGTCCACGCTGGGAACCATCGACGTTGTCTTCGACAATCCCCTGTCGAGCACCGTCCGTTGGTGTGTCGACTCCATCCTTGGCGGCAAGGAGTTCACCAATCCGAACATCGGAGCCGTGAAGACCAGTGCTGCCGTCATCGACTATGTCGAGAAGCACAAAGGCTCGTTGGGCATCATCGGTTCCAACTGGCTCAACGACAAGCGCGACACCACCAATGTCACCTTCAACAAGAATATCACCGTGATGGGTGTCTCGAAGATGGACTCTGCCAAGAGTTACAATTCGTGGAAACCCTATCAGTATTATCTATATAATGGCAACTATCCGCTCGTCCGTACCATCTATGCGCTGTTGAACGACCCGCGTCCCGATGGCAATCCGACGGCCTTTGCCCATTTCTGTCAGCTGCCCCGCGGCCAGAAGGTCATTCTCCGTGCAGGTCTGCTGCCCCGCACCGCTAATATGAACGTAAGAGAGGTCATTGTCAATAGCGGAATCAAATAAACCTTTTGTTTTGACGAACGTCAAAGAGGTAAGAA
>Ga0247609_10002061_pt1 | contig 22136 bp, 19 predicted proteins | sample 172DNAGHGlowgp2_FD_193487 | JGI IMG/M metagenome (GOLD analysis project Ga0247609, IMG submission 193487) | Sheep rumen microbial communities from Palmerston North, Manawatu-Wanganui, New Zealand - 1728 DNA GHGlow gp2 | ecosystem: Host-associated > Mammals > Digestive system > Stomach > Rumen ...
TATATCACTTACATAATATATATTTCATAAAAAAGATAATAAATCGACTAATCTAGAAAACTAGATTAGTCGATTAATAATTTTAAGCATAGATATAATAATAGATTATAATAACTTTAGTATTATTAAATAATGGTTCAGATTCAAATGTTAATCTAGAAAATAATTCATAATTTCTATAATTACCATTATCTTCATTTGCAATGTATAATCCTAATTCATTAATAAATGTGCTTCTCTTATATTCAATATCGCCATTAATATTAGTTGTAGGAATAGTTGCAAAATCATCTTCAGTTATCTTAAGAGTAAGTTTAACATATACTTCATCTTCAGTAGTAGATGTCTTACCTTCAGAACGATTATGATCCATTACCATAGAATCAAATTTCTTAGACCAATAATACTGTGTATTATCAGAACCAGTTCTAACATCGGTATAATTAGTTAATGATTCACCAGCAATAACAGGTCTAAAAGGAATTTCTGAACTTAATTTAGCGCAGTTACTAGCAGTAGGAAGAATATTAAAAGGCTGGCCTTCAATACATCCACCTGTACCACATCTAAATAAGCAAACCTTCTTATTAGGAAGATCTTGTGTATTATAATTTAAACCAAGACCACTAGAAGAAATACCAAATATTTTTTCTAATGCAAATGTTCTACCTCTTAATACAATTGTATTATCCTTTTCAAGAAGAACATTACCATTTTCATCACAAAAAACTGCATGACCTTTAAAAGCATGAAGTGATCTTCTATCATTTGAAGGTATCTGAATAGCTGAATCTGATTCCATATCCATAGTATCAATTAAATTTAATTTTCTTTCGTGTAAATTTAAAATTTTAGTTTCCATATATATTACGTTCCTTTACTATTTTTTAATGTAACTTTTTTAAATTCAATTCTAACTGGAGTATTTATCATTAATGGAGCTTTGATAGTTAAATAATTATCATTTAATTCATGTTGGAATATTGTATTATTTATCAATACTCTATAAATATTATAATCAAATATATTTAACTTATCTAAATCCAATATATAGAATTGCTGTTCTACTTGATATAAACAATCAGAAATTGAAATATTTAAATAAATGTTTTCATAAGTTTCATAAGTTTCAAAAACTAATCTTTCTTTATATTTAAGACTATCTGAAGTTATATTAAATGAAACATTTGTTTGTTGTTTTTCATTAATAGCAGCTAACATAGCTTCATAAAATTTAACTTCTTTTATCTTTACTTCTTCTTTATCAGGTAATTGTTCAACTATATTTAAAATAGTTTCTAACATAACCTTATCTTTAGATGCTATTTCTAAAACATCCATTAAAGAAGTTCTAACAAAAGTCCAATATTCATCATCAGTAAGTTCAACTAAATCAGGTAAAGAAAATTCTATATGAAATTTAGATTTTTCTTTAAGATTAAGATCTAAATAATCTTTAAACCTATGAATAATTGTCATTACTAATTCTTTTTCTTTTAGTATAATTTCATCATAGTCTAAAACCATATTTTCAGAAAATTTAGCTTCGTCTTTTAATTTTATTAATTGACTCTGCTTAAATTTAACTTTAAATAATGCTTCTTCAAATAAAAGAATAGTATTTAAGAATGGATCATCAAATACATAAATTATACTCATATCTCTTAATTGGACTGTATATGCTTTAAAGAAATTAATTAGTTTATAAATAAATTTTTTAATATATTCAAGTAAATATAAATTACCTTGAATAAAGAAATCTAATTGTTGATAATAATTAACTATATCAGTACAAATTTGAAATACTTTTTCATTAAATATTAATTCATAATCATCTGCATATTGTTTAGCCGTTTCATAAGTATCATCTATAAATTTAACTAAATCTGGATTACGATAATTTAACCAATCAGTATAAGTATCAAATAATTTACCTGTTTCAGGATTTATAAATATTCGATATTCAAATTCATCATAATAATAGCAGTTATATCTAGTTTTTAATTCTCTATATTTTTCATAATTATTAGTAGCAAGTATTTCTTTTTCAAAATCTTTTCTACCTTTTTTAACTTTTACATTAGATTTATCTTTAGACCATTTATTCTGTTGGAAAACATTGATTAAAATTTTTCTAGTCATAGGACGAGAAGTATCTATTTTAGTCATTTCATTAGTTTTAAGTTTATTTAAAACTTCTTTTTTATAGAATTTCCATTCAGAATTTAATTTATCATCTACATAATCTGTAATATCATCATCTAAACCAAGTTCATCACTTAAACCTGTAATTCTCTTTCTAATATAATAAATAATACCTAATTTAGGATTATCATTTTTATTTTCTGAAGAATTAGGATCGTAGTCTTCTCCAAAATAGTATAATTCTTCTGGATCATTTGGGTCAGTATGAGGAACTGGTTCTAAATCATCATCTGTTAAATCATCAAAATTATATGCATGAACTTTAGGAGGATTAGATGGATCTACAACAATGGCATCTGAAATTCCATATTGTTTAAGTATCATACATTGCATCATTACTATAGCTTCTGATAATTGAATCTTTTTATTAGAAATTCTATAATCAGGAAATGCTAATTGTTGTATGTTAGCAAAAGCAAGATTAGATTTTTCTAAATTATGACTAAATCTTTCTTCTATAGTATATACTAAATTTATTAAATATGCAAAATCAAGGCTTACATCTGGTAAATCTAATAAAGTTACTAATTCAATATATTTAGTATTAAGATAATTCCAATGTGCTTCAATTAATTCTTTCTTTTCTTGATCTGTCATTTGCCAATAAGGATCAGATGTAGTAATTTCTTCATAAGAGAATTTTTCACCATTAATAATACCCTTATCTAAATCAACAGTACCACTTAATAAAGAAGAAAATCTAAGCACAGGATCTTGTTCTAAATCAACAGATCCATCTGGTTTTCTCATATATTCTTTAGTTATAACATATTTAAATACCTTAATATTATCAAAACCAAATATATTTAAAATAGTAGCAAATACTCTATCAGTACCTTTTTGTTTTACTAAATCATTAATATTTTTTAAAGTACGTCTTTGATATTCTAAAGGCATATCAAAGAAATAATCTAAGCCATAAGATAAAAATAAATTCTTAATAGAATATTCATCAAAGAAATCAATATTATCAATTTCTTCTAATCTCTTATTTAAGAATAATTTTATAGCTATAATTGTAATACATAACTTACAAAAAGAATTATACATTGGATTTCCTATTTCATAAGCATCATTATATAATACTTTTAAGAAATAGTTTGATGCTGATGCATAACAAGCTTTAAATACAGTTAAATCTAAAGAATCAAGTATATCATCAGGTGCATATATTATATCATAGTTATTACTAAGACGAGCAGTTACAAAAAATGGTAGTGAAGTAGTGTGCATAAACTCATAAAGAGTAGTAATTACTGGCTCTTGATACTTAACATGATCTAAATAAACTTGCCTATAAAAAGTATTACCTTCACCTTGTACAGGATACTCTTCATAAACAATTTCTTTAGAATACTGCTCATTTGAGTTTATTATAAGTTTAGCAATTATTTTACTATCCTTATCCGTAGTATAAATTTTATTTCCTATAGTTACTTTATAAACAATATTTCCATTAGCATCTCGTTTTTCTCTTTTGCCAGTACTCATATAATCTCTATATAAAGAAAAGCGTTTATATTCCAAAATTAGATTTAATGCTTCTGCATCAAGATTATGTATTGACAAAATTTTATTTTCATAATAAATTGCCAATTCAGCATTTATAGCATTAATATCTTCTTGAGAATAACCTAATGGGCATAAGCTTGTTTTATAAGCATCTAAAGTATCAGCTCTTAAACATGCAGCTATTAATTTATAACCATTAGCATCAATATTTTCACTATTAGGCCCACTTTGTCCTTCGGCCACTAATTTATTATCTTTAATGACCATTCTATTACATACTTCAAATAACTTCTTAAGCTCATTAACTGATCGTCTATCAGATATCTTATTATTAGGAATAACTACTCACCACTTTTCTTAATTAAATATTATTTTGTTTTGGTTAATAAAATTCAACAATTTCTTAATAAATTAATAAAAATGGAGGATAATTTTATGTCTGATGAAAATTTAAAATTATTTGAAAATGAAAATAATTTAATAGATTCTGAAATTAATAAAATTGATGATTTATATTTAGAAATTAAATCACATTTTGATACTGTTAAAAATAGTAGATCTGCAGGTACATTAACTTTTATTGAAAAACAAACAGCTAATTTAGTTAATCTTAAAAATGCTAAATTAGGTATGATAAGAGAAAAAATTAATATTAAAAAGATTTCAAGTGATTTAGATTATAAAGAAAAACAACTTGCTGCTAAAGAAAAAGAAAATAATGAATCATTACCTCCAGAATTATTTAATCAATTACAAGATTTAATTAACTCTAATAGAGCAGAAATACCTGGTCCTAATGATCATGATCCATTAATGGATATTGCTGACAAAAGAATGGAAGATGAAATAGATAAACTTCTTGATATGTCATTAGAAGATGATGATTCGCCATTACTTAAAGTAAAAAAAGAAATAGAAACTATAAAAACAGAATTATTCTGTGATATAAATGGAATAGTATGGTCTTTAGAACCTGATGGATTAAAAGAATATAAAAAATTAGATAATTATCAATATCATGATGACATTAAAGCAATAGAAGATTTAAATGACGGAAAATTTTATAATTTAATCACAAATGAATAAAAAAATGAGGAATAACTGTAATAGTTATTCCTCATTTTTAACATATTTCTCTTTCCATGAAGGATTATTTACCTCTAATAATACTTCATAGAATTTCTTTTCTCCAGATTCTGCTTTTTTTTCTGGAGGATTATAATTAATTTTAGGAGATTTATCATATTCCATAAATAAATCTTCTAAATTTGGGCGTATTATTAACATTTTTTCACCTCTTTCCTTATATATAATATAATTTTATTTATATTGACAAAGCAGAAAAAAAGAAATAGGTATACCTATTTCTTTTTATATTTAATAATAAATTGGTTTGCCACTCTGTTCTATCCGTTCCATACCATCATAGTCTTCGATAATATAATCAAAATCATCTGGCACTTCACAAATAATAATTTTAGAACATATACCATTAGCTTTGTCGCCAAGTGTTTCAATACATTCAATAAGCTTGGGATCTTCTCTATCATGTTTTTTAAAAAATTCCCAAGTACTTTCAGTACCTAGAAATTTACATGCTTCTTCTGATAAAATAAATCCTCCATAGCATCGATTAATTGCAACCTTCTTAGACATTTATTTTTTCCTCCTAAATGTATTATTATTTATAATTTTATAATATAACAATAGTTGGTCTATTTCTCCATTCATAACCAGTTTCAAGTATAGCATCATAAAAATAATCATCTGAAAAACATTTATTTTTATAATAACTATCATCTAATTCTGATTGATAGTTTTTTATTTTGTTATCAAAATTACAATAATAATTTTCAATCATTTGTATTACCGGCAATTGTTTAATACCTGAATATCTATTTGATATTTCTTTAAGATTTATATCTTCAATTGCACACATAACATGAGCAATAAAAAATTTAGTATATTTATAATCTTTATGTTTATATATATTTAAAATATCTTCATATGCTTCGTCAACATTATTAAAAATACTTATTTCAGTTAATGAAGATAAAAATCCAACTTTATGTCTTATTGTATCATAACACATAACCATATAACATTCTACTAATTTATGCTTATGGACATGATTATAAATACGACAATATGGAGGATAATTGTCTTTATCATCTTTACTTAATTCATAATCATGAATTTTTGGAACTACATCTGTATTAGACATAGCTCTGCTTACTAAATTTTTCCAGATATTACTGAATTCTGTGTTTGTAATTCCGTACATATACATTTCTCCTTTTTTAATAAAATTGTAAGTTATTAAAGTTATAAAGTTACTAAATAATAATATAAATTTATTTTCCCTAATACTTTTTTGTATTAGGGAAATTGTTTTAAAATAAATCAATAAAATATAAATAAATAATAAACAGTATTTTATTTATTATAAAATATATATTATAATATTAGAAGAAAGGTTAATCTTTACTACCTCAAAATGTAAAGAAGAAAGGAAAAATAATATGACATATGCAAAACTTAGAGACTTCTGCATGAAAAATGCAGGAGAAACACTGAAATTTAAATGCATTTCTTTCCAGTGTTACAATACTGGAGATGAGATGAATTTTTGGCTTTATGAAGCCATTGGAGAAAAATTTCTTTTCAAGGAAGACATTGTAAAAGTATATCCCATTAAAAATGGGTATACTGATTATGATGTGGGTCAGGAGTATTCCTATCAGGATACGGTTAATCCGTTTCTTGAAGCACTTATATCAGAGGTATCGTAAGATACCTCTGATTTTTTTAGTTTATTTATTTAATTTTCATTAGATTGACCTAATTTTTTATATTTTTTCCTTAGTTCAGAAGTTTTATCTATAGAATGATAAACTAGTCTGTCTATTAATGGCGCATTATTCATTTTTTTGATCATTTTATTTCTAGATTTCATATTTTCTAAAATTTCATTATATTCTGAATCAGAAATCCATTTAATTTTATTAAAATAATCTCTAATATGAACTTTTTTAACGATATCTGGAGTAACGGGAAAATCTAATGTATATTCATTTAATTCTTGATTGTGTCCTCTTCCCACATATTTAGTTTCTATAGTTTTAATATAAACATAAGCTTCTATTTTATAATCTAATTTTAATAATTCTTTTTTATAAGAAACAGGACATTTAAAAATTTCATTTTCAAAATCAGGATATAATTTACAGGGTTTTTTGGTATAATTAGCAATTGCATCAGATATAGCAAAGAAACCTGCTAAAAATTCATTTAACCCCCAGAATGATGACATTCTTTGTCCAGATAATCTAGTGCCTACATTAATAGTCATTGGAGATATTTTATCTAATTTTTTGTATGATCCATGATATAAAGTAACAGTTTTACCTAAGAATGGCCTAGTAATTCTAGTTTCTAATGTTTCATCTAATAAGTCTGTACAGGTAGAAAAATTATTTGACTCTAAATAACTATTAATAATAGTATGATTAATATCATGAACTTGCTTAATTTCTTCTGAAATTAATTCCATACTTTCATTAGTTATATGATTTTTCAAAAATGTTTTATCAAAATCATATATTTCTTCATTACTCATTTTTCCATTATTAAGAACTTTTTCTTTTGCATCAATAATTAATTGAAAAGATTTATTTATATTTTGTCTATATTTAGGAATTTCATCAATAAGTTTATTTACTTTTTCTAATTCATATTCTATTTCTCTTCTATGTGAAGGACTTAATTTAGTATTTTTTAATTCAAATTCTAATTTTTCTTTAGTATCCTTAACACGTTTACATGAAGCTGGATGAGGATCAGAAAAAGCTAATAAAGTTTCTGAAGACATTTTTCCTATATAATCGATAACTCTTAATAATGGAATTTTTGAAGGTATTTCATTCATTCCTATTTTTTCTGGTTGATTTAAGAAATTAGCAATACCTTTTCCATATCCATAAGATACAGCAAAATTATCTGCAAATTTTTCATTATTATAACTTGCTGATTTTTTATCTTTATTAAATAAACCATCAAAAAATGAAAATGATGCTAATAGCAAAAATAATGAATGTTGAGTTACAAAAGATTTAACTGCTGTTTTAATTTTAAGTAATGGAGAAAATTTTGAAATAAAATTAATACCATTAATAATAAATTTAAATACTGGAGTATTAAAAATTTTACTATAGTTATTATATAGCTTATCATTATTATTTAATAAATTATCAGATTTTTTTACTAAATTATAAGTCCATTTATTAGGATCATTTTTCCAAAGATTTAAATTAACTAAATCTACAAAAAATTCAATAGGTAATAAAATTTTTCCAGACATTAAATTCATTACTGCAATTTCAAATAAATCAAGTAAATAATTAAATGCTAAACGTTTTTTACTTCCTTTAATAATATCATCTATCATGAAGAAATTATGGCCAATTTCATGTAAAAGCATTCCCATTAATGTTTCACTATCAAAATTTAAAAAATTAAAATCATAAAATACTACATATAAAGTTTTATCTTTAGGATATTTAAATCTTATTCCATTAGCATCTCTAATTAATTGATAATCTTTTTCACTTTTATATTCTTTTGTATTAATAAAAGGCATAGTAAAAGCATTACACATAATACTAGAGTGAACAATTTGGAAATTAACAAATTCAAATCCAAATAAGTTTCCAAGAATTGATTCAATTTCAGTTTTTTCTTTACAATTATTTATATTTTCATGATTTTTAATTTTTTCTATTAATACATTAAATAAAGATTCTACTTTTAATAATGATGGATTTCTTCCATAATAAGTTTCACTAAGATTTACTAAATAATCATCAATAGCTTGTGAATACTCTTTGGGAAATTTCTTTTTAACATCATCAATCGTTTCCCATTTATAACCAGATTCTTTGTCTCTATCATTAACATGACCAGTATATTCTCCATCATATATTCCAACAAATATAGCAGAATAATAGCCATACCACCAGTCATCTTTATTTTTTACATGTTCTTGTACCCAGTCTTTAACTTTTTCAGAATATTCAATTAAAATACCCATAGGCTTAATATTTTTTACATTAGATTGAGTTTCTTCTTGTAACTCTCTAATAGCAGCTTCTTCAGGTGATTCATTTTTATTCCATCCACCACCAGGTACTCCATAATCATCTTGATTAGATTTGCATAATACATACCATTGATTATTTTCTTGCTTAAGAGTAATCATAGATGATCTTGCACGCATAGGTTTATCATAACCATCAATTGAAATACAAGCATTATCAACTCCATCATCTGATTTAATAAACCAAATATCAGTTATATTAGGATAATCAGGGAATATTGTTGATTCAGAAATTATATTAGTATCTTCTTTAAGATTTTTATTTTTAAATACACAAATTTCTACTAAATTTTTATTTTGATAACTATATTTGTGTTCAATATAAAAATAATGATTTTCAGTTAAATCTAAAGGTATTAATGCTTTTTTAGTATCTTCTAATGATAATTTAGAAATTAAACAATTTTGAAATATTAAAATTTTTTCATAAAATTTATTTAATATTTGTATTGCTTGCTGATGATTTATCTCACAATTTGTATTCCAAAATAATGTTGTACAAGTTATATTTAATTCTTCATTAGGAATATAAGTAAGAATAATTAAATAAATAGATGAATTTAAATCACAAATAAATATTTAAAGTATTTATTTGTAAACTGTTTAAATATAGCATAATTTTTAGAATTAGCACTATCTGTATATATATATTCGTAATCACCTTCTGTTTCAATTCTCTTTTCTATTTCATCTATTACTTTATAAAAAATATCATATACTTTATCTGCATCTTTATCAATTTTTTTAATATTTAATCTAGTAGGAATTTCGGGTTTTTTCTTAAATATGTTAAATAATCCTTCATTTAGATTAGTATCTTCTTTAACTACATTTTTAAGATTATGAACTGGAGAAGTATGATAAAGAATCTTATTAAGATCTAAAACTGATTCATATAATAAATCAATATCTTCATTAAGTGCAACATGAGTATTTTTTATAAATCCTATCATATCAACACCATAAGAAGGTTTATTATAATCAGTTAAATTTACTTTACCTTTTCCATTTTCTTTCATAAATTTAGCATGAACATCATTAAGCAATTCATCTAATGTTTTATATTCATGATTACCTTTATAGCTTCCCCAAGCATTTTCAAACCAATAATATTTATTATCTTTTTTATAAGTTAAAAATGTATGAGTAGGTTTATTTATATCCATTTTAAAATTTTTATCACTATAACTTAAAAACCATGTTTCTATATCATTAAAATGATATTTAGTAAATAAATATCTTTCTAATTCTACTTGATCATAGCATATTCCACATTTACATTGCATTAATTTTTGTGGAGATAATAATTTCCATATTTTATCAAATTCTTCATCATTATTAAATAATTTAGGATTTGTATGTATCATATTTTTTCCATTTTTATCTGGATAACCATACTCTATAGATGACATTATTTTTTGTATATTTTTAATAGGATCAACTTTATTATCTTCTAAATAAAAATCAGTATTTTCTATTAATAATCTATTTAATAAATTTTCATTAATCATTTCTTATAAACCTTTCTATAAATTAAATTAATAATTTGTCCATTAATTTAACTTTTTTATAAATATATATTATTATATTGATATTTATTGAGAATAAATCCTTTTAAAGGATTTTTTATATAAATATTTTATAATGAAAGGAGTTGAAAAAATTGGAAACTTCTACTTATAAAGAGACTGATACATATGCTCAGTACTCAAATGAATATTCTGAAGAATATTCATACGAAGAGATAGAAGTTACTAATTATTATTCTTCTAGATATTTTATTGATGAAGAATAATACAATCTTTCATTATTTTATTTAAGTCATATGAAAATATGACTTTTTTTCTATGACCCAAAAGAATAAAAACTGTAAATTACATGTTTTCATTATTATATTATAATAATGAAAAAAACCATAAAAGGAGGAAAAAAAATGTATTATGAAGAAATAATACATACTGGATACCTTAGGGGATATCCAGTAAGAAAAGAAGATATAGACAAGCATCTTCCAGATGCTTGTCTATCTTGTGGTGCAGATAATAATCGGTGCCGTAAGTGCGCTACAATCATAAATTCATATGACTGTAGCGGAAAGTTAATCCAATCTCAAAAAATTGGATTAACTTTAAATTAAAAATTTCCCTAACAGTCAAAAACTGTTAGGGAAATTTTTTTATGCACTTTGTTGTTCTTCTTCAAGAGCTATCTTTTCAATATTTCTTTCTTTATCAATAATATATTGGAAAGATTTATCTAATATTTTATTTTCATTACTAGAAGGATCATTTGTTAATCTATTTAATACTTCTAATTTATCATATAGATCTTCAGATATAAATTCACCATATTTATCTGTAAATGTATCTATATTACCATGAATATCATTAAGACTAATAAATACCATACCAGAATGAGCTAATTCATGTACTGTTTTACTTAATGGAACTAAACCAACTATATTTTCATAATGGATCTTAGCTACTTCATTAACTACATCAAATGAATTAGGGGCAAATAAATAGTTATTAGTTTGCTTTTTTAATACAGTATGTACTATTTCAAATAAATTAAAAGGATAATGATGAAATTCAATACTAGTTCCTTTGATATCTTTTATATCAATACCATGGAAATAATTACATTGTGTTAAATTAACTTTATCTTTAAGATAAGCAATATATTGCTTATATTCATAGCTTGATCTAACATGTTTTTCTAATTTTTTTATATATTTTAATAAATTTCTGTCATTATCAAAATCTCTAAAAGACCATTTATAATCTTGAAGATCTTCTATTTCTAATTCATTTATCTTATAAGACTCTGTATTAGAAATTGATTTAAAATCAGGAATTTTCATTTAGAATCAACTCTCTTTTACATTAATTTGTCTAATACGTTTATTATTAGTACTAACTACTTCAGATGTTAATTCAGTAAATACAGTTTCTGTAATATATTCAGCTAAAGATTCTTTAGTAAAGTATTTATATAGAGTTTCATTATATTCTTGACTTAAGCTATTAATTATATCTAGAACTAATTCTTCAATAATACCATTTAGTTCTTCATCTTTAATTAATTTTCTATCATTTAAAGAATACATTGGTTTTATTACAAATAATTTATAATGGTGAATCTTATCAGCCATAAGATAATGTAAGAATTGAACATCTTGATCAAAATTATAAGTATTAGATAATTTTTTTAGTTGTACTGATAATTGTTTTAATTTATTTCCTTTTATATTATTTAATATAGCAAGTAATATTATTGCAAAAATAGTTATAAATAATAATATACTTAAAATAATAATACCATATTCCATAAATTCATACACTCAACTTTCTATATAAATTTTTATCTTTTTGTTAAGTTTACTTTTTTAGTTGAGATTTTATTCGTGATATATTATCTATATCAGTATTATATTTTACTTTTTTATTTGTACCATTTATTTCATCATCTGATATATCATTATCTTTTACTTTAGAAATGTGTTTAAAAAATCCACCTTGTTTAAGTAATTGATGAATTGCTACAGATAATGCCATAGATATAAATCCACGACCTAATGAATATACTAGTACATATTGAACTAAATGAATTATAAATTCAGTATCTATATCATTTACAAACCATTGTGTTAATTCAGTTATAGATAATATACCATTAATAATAGCGCCAACTAATATTAAAGTTATTGGTATCTTATTATCATTAAATTTTTTATTACGTTTTAAATATAGTCCTAATAAGAATAATAAAACAGCAGTAATTATGACTTCAGGTGTTAAAAAATCTGAAAATAAAGTACTAAGTGCTTCATACATTATTAGTCACCTACTTCATAAGCCGAAATACCTAATGCTGCTTTATACTCCTCATCTGAACTAAATCCAATATTAATTGTATCATAATCTTCTACTATATATGAAGAAGAAAGTGAATCAAGACCTACAAAAATGGCTTTAATTACTATATATCCATAAGGATAATCTGTAGGATTAGTTGTTGAAGGATAAATTTTATCCCAAGTTAAAATAAAACCACATTTATTTAAATCACTAGTTCTATATGATGGTTCATGTTCAACATTATCTGGACTAATATAACTTGTAGTTGTATCATCATATAATTTAATCTTATATTCATAGCTATCATTAGAAATTGATTCTATACTAAGTTTAATACTTACAGAATTACCAACTATTGGTGTATAGACTGAATCCTTTGTAGTTAATTCATATCTTGGTCCTAATGTAATTACATCAATTAAAGTTAAATTATTATCTGCAATATAATTTTCAATGGTTGTATTATCTTGATCAAATAATGAATTATAAATTATATTATGATTTTTATAAATAGGATTATTTCTTACAATTATTTCATTACCAGGTCCGCCATATCTAACACGAGTATTTTTTCTATAATCAATTTCACTATAATCATTTAATGTATAATTAGAATTATTTGTATTTAAAATAATACCATATTCAACAGTAAGATCACCTTCAATACTTGAAGGATTGCCTCCAGAAGTACCGATCTTATTATTAAGAGCATTAATAACACTAACTACATTAATATTTTCTAATCCTTCAGTAATAGAACTATCAAGATCGCTTAATGAACCTATTGTAGATTTATCTTCTTTATTTAAAAGAGAATTATTTACTGTAGTAAGTAATGAAGAATCTATATTATCTATCTTATTTTTAAGATTATTATCTAAATCATTATAAGTAATTTTGTCGTCTATATTTCTATAAAATAAAAGATCATCTCTTTGTACTATATCAACTACTTTATTTTCAACATAAGAAACTCTATTTCTTAAAGCAGTAATATCTGATTCCGATACAGGGAAATTAAGTAATGCTTTTAATTCATTAGATAAATCATCTTCTGTAATCTTATCAGCTTTCTTACGATAATTCTCTCTTAAATCAGTAACTTCAATAGAAGATGTTGTGACTAACTGTTCATTTACAGCATAATCATAGTCATATACTACAGTTACTTCTGTTGCTTGAAGTAAATCTCCTACTAATTCAGTATCAGTCCATTCAATATATTTTTCTTCATAATTTACTGTATAGCAATCACTAGTATATAAAATACCATTAATAAATACTCTAACTGTATTTTTTATAGGAATATAATTCAGACTAATTCTGTTAGTATCAAGGATTATTACATTTTGAATATAATTGGATTTAGTATTCATTCGTTCTACTAAACCAGCATTATTTACATTCTGTAAAGTATTTCGAATGGCTTCACCATTTTCTATTTGACTAAGTTTAATTAAAGAAGCCTTTTTCTCTTCTGCATTTAATATGTTCATACAGAAACTCCTTTCATTATTAAAAGATTAAGAAGTTGACTATAGAAATAAAATTCTATAGTCAACATTCTATTTCTTCCATATTATTGAATTGTTTTTATGGATTTTCTATACCTAATATATCAAGAAGAGAAAGTTCTCTACGCTTCTCATTTGGATCAATCATATGATTTCTCTTATATGAATAATTGTAAAGAATAGCTATTTCATCACCATCTTGTAAAGCAAAATCATCCGTTCCAAGCCAAGTAATAGTATTGGTTTTTATATGGAATTTATATAATTTTGAATCTCTTTCATATTTAACACCATTGATGAAGAAAGAAATTGATCTATCTTCTGGTATCATTGAAAGCATAAATTTATTATTCATACTTACAGAATATATTAAAGATTCAACATGAGTAGGATAATTAGTATTAGAAGGTCTTATATATGTCTCAATTTCATTCTGAGAATATAAGAAATTATATGAAATAAATATCGTATCAGATTCTTCTAATTCAAAATCATCAGATATATAGTAAATACGATTAAGTTCTTGATCATAAATATAGTCTTCATTAAATTTTTGAGCTACACCATTAATGAATAATCTAATACTTGAATCATTATCACAAGGAATTAATCGTAATGCAAAATAAGGAGCCATTTCATGTTCTGGATCAATTGTAAATCTCTTAAGTGGATCATAAGCTATACGCTCACCAAATCTAAACTTATCTTCATGATTCTTCTTTGGATCCATACCATTTGTAGGATAATTAAATTCGTAAAGCATTTCAATGCAGTCGTTCTCATCAATAGCTTCACCATTTTCCTTATTAGTATCTCTCATCCAAGTAATATTACCAGTATTTATATCTAATGTAAAGTCAGTACCTTCATAATATTGTACACCGTTTACAAACATAATTGAGCTACTAGGATTAGGAATTTTAGATAATTTAAGATTATTGAAATCTAATTGCTCATAAACTACTTGATCAAAATCAGCATATTTCATAGGACGTAATGTTCTATTAAATTCATAATTAAAATCATATATAGCAATTATTTCATATGAACTATCTAAATCAAATCCGCCATTAGCTGCAGTAAATTTCCATACAATATTTTTATTATCAAAGTCATAATAGAAGAATACATCTTTTTCATATCTTACACCATTAATAAATAAGCGAATAGTAATTTCTTCAGGATAATAAGTTAATCTGAATGTAGTAGGATCATTTTCATCTACTAATAATAAATCTTCAAAATCATTATAAATAACATGATTTAATCTCTCTAAATCAATAACTTTACTCTGAAGCAAATCAATATAGTCTCTATATTTCTTTAACAGATCAGATACGACCATTGTATATTTACTATTATGATCACAGAAACAAATATGGTCTGAACCACTATCATAGAAATAAGTTGCGGTTGCAAATGAGTAATCACTATTTACCCATATATCAGTAGGTATATTTAATTTAATTGATTTTCCTTCTACTAAAATAGAATATTCATGATAGCATCCATTATACAATACCATACTATTTTCTACTGTAGCAGGGAAATATATTATATTATCAACTTTATTTAAGAAACCATACATTCTAGCAACATGCAAAATATTATTTGTATTATCTTTTGCTCTATATAAACGACACTTTTCAGGATCAAAAACAGAAAAATCATCAAAATCAGTATCAGTTAATTGAACATAATGAGCATTATATTCATTAATTATATAAGGATATATAACTCCATTATAAATTAAAATATAATCATCATCTATTTCTTCATCAAAATAAAAGTATTCTCCATCTCTACGTACAGGTTTAACTATACTTTCAAGATCAATGGAAGCTCCATCCCATTTAAATACTTTAATTTTAATATCTTCTAATACTATTTCTCCAAGTTGATTCCTAGGTATTTTAAAATTTTCATTTTCATAGTATACAATTGTATCATCAGATAAGAATTCAAATTCTTCAAATAAACCGTTTATAGCAATTAATCCGCCTGATATTACATTACTAAACATTACAAGAAGTCCATAACATCTTTTCTCTGGGAAATATTTAACGATTAATTTATAATCATCAATAAATCTTTCAAGTCTAAATGGAATATCTGCAACATCTAATCCATCTCTAGGTCCTATCCTAAAAATATAAGACAGATAATCTATAAATACAGCTTCTGGAATTTCATGTAAATCATCTGATAATTTATTAGCTTTACTACCTAAAATAACTCTCTGAGAATATGATAATTTTTGATTTTCAGTACTTAACAGAGCCTTTTTATAATTAAACCAACTATTTCTTGACTGTCTAGGCTTATAATAGATCTCTTTAGCATTTTGTAATTCTTTACTTAATCTACTAAAATTTCTATTAAGATAAGACAAATCATAAGCTTTACAATAATTGTCACCTATAAATAGCATGGTTTGGGGATCCATTTGTTCTTTTAAATCCATATTATCACTTCCTCTCTATAATAGGTACATTTTTAATAATACATATATTATTATTAACATCTTTTAAATATAAATTAGCATAATTTCCGCCAATATAAAATCCATATGCTTCTTCATTAATTTTATAAAATCTTGTTTTTCCATTGAATTTATCTTCAACCGCCCATTCCTTAAGGTCTAAATTAGATTCAGAACATTTAAGGAACAGACGATTTCCAATATTAGCAGATTCAACGAAAAGTTCATAATTAGTCTTTACCATTTAAATCTGCCCTCCAATTAAGATTGTATAGATGGTATAGCTAAATATTTAGCTTTAGTAATAGTATTGCCATTAATATCTGTAACACGAACTAATGTATCTGCAGCATCACTATTAATAGTAATTTCTATATAATAGATCTTTTGAATAGCACTATCATCACTAGGTTTAGTTACTAAATAGAATATGTGTTTACCAATCTGAGGATCTTTAATTAAGATTTCCTTAGTTACACTATTTATTGAGAACTTAAGACCAGTTGGTACATAACTAAATCTTGTTATAGAATTTACTTTAGGATTAGCATGATATGCATCAATTACTGTTACAGGCTTATAAAGTAATGGCTTAATTACTAAATAGTCTGAAGTATTTTCTAATTTATCATCAAAATACATAGTTTCTACATCAGAAACATTATACTGAAGTGTATTAACTGTAAATTTAATTATAGTATCTATACCAGATATCTTAAATTCAAGACTACCAGTATTATAATTTTCAATCATATTTCTTATCTTTAATACACTACCTGTATCAGTTGCGAAATTATTGAAATTAAAATAAAATCTTTCAGTATCTTCAGTTATAGTATCTGTTAAATTAGTATCTATCTTAGCTATATATTTTGATTCAATTGGGTCATAGAATCCACTAGTTCTAGTTGATAATTGATCTATAGTTACATTACCTAATGTTATTTTACCAATAGCAAAAGAATAACCTTCAATAGCATTACCAGATAATTTACCTGTAGCTAATTCATAAAGATCATCAGCATTCTTTGTTTTAAATACTTGCTGAGCTACTACTTCTAATAAATCATTTAAGAATTCAACTATAACAAGTTTATCATTAACTAATGTATCAAAATAAATCGAATTATTAGTTGTAGGATTCTTACCTATTGTAATATAATGATCTGTATTTATATCTTTAACTCTATAATACTTATAATTACTTTGTAAATTATAATTCTGATGGAGATAAAGTATACCTGTATCAAATACAACAATTCTATTTTCATTCTCAATAAGGCCATTAAGAATCATAATACTCTTGTGCTTAACTTCATCTCTTACATCTAATTTATATTCATTAAGATATCCAGGCTTACTATACTGATCAATAGTAACATTATAAGATCTATCAAGCGAAAGCTGTACATTATCTGGATCAACAAGTGCATTTGTACCACTAAGAGCATAATAAACTCTATACAATGACTTGTCTATGATCTGCTTATATCCATTACTATAAGAAGCAACTAATTGCATAGTAATTACTTCATTATTTTCTCTAATATATTTACTGAAAATAATTTCGTAATCAGTAATATCTCTATAATAAGTATTACTTACAACACATACTTTTTGAGCTGAATACATTTCTTGATCATATTCAAATCTAACTGTAATAGTAAATGAGCCTTCAACAAGTGCTTTTTCAGGACAGTCAATAGTATAGTTATCATTATTTTCATCAAGATAACGTTCTGACATATCCTCAAATCTAGCAAGTACTTTAACATTCTCTCTAATCTTATCGCCTACTACAAAGTAAGATGAAGGTAATTCAACAGAAAGGTCAGTAAGCTTCTTATTTACTACTTCAACTTCAGCAGTTGCTTCAAGATTTAAATTATAGAATGAATATGTTGCAGTAATAGTTTGTATACCTAACTCATAAGGATTAAATCCACTTATTTCACATAATTCAGTAATATCAATTCTAGTTGCATTATGTTCAGTATCTTCTTCATTATCTCTAAATTTACCATATACTTTATAATGTAATTGATGACCTTCAAGAATAGTATACTTATCAGTAACTATTTCTATCATATCAAATACGCCTAAGAATATTTCTCTTTGAGTATAAATATTTCTGCAAGTATCATCATTATCATTAATTTCTTCTTCAGTCTTATCTTCTGAATAAGCATCAATAATATGATCTGGATAATCTCTAGAAAGCTTAGTTAATATAGTTTGATTTTCTTCGCTTCTATATTTATCAACCATACTAAGCGCTACATTATCCCAATCTACTTCACTGAATATTTCTAATTCAGAAAGCTTATGCTGATTATGTAATTTAATTAAATTATCGCCTAATATAGTCTTATTAAATCTAGGAATTCTTCTTCTACCACAGAAAGATTCTATATAAAACATACCTAAAGGAATCTGGAAATCAGATAAATTAATAAAGCCAGAACTATCAATATTAACATTTGTAAAATCATTTACATAGTCACTACGAGTTCTGCTTCTAATAATAATTTCACTACCAGGATAAAGAATACCTTTAAATTGAATATAATGACCTTTAATAGAATCAGATTCAACTGTAAAGTCAATATCAGGTATTGCTCTTAAGCCTTTAATATAACATTCAACTTCACTAGACTTTCTAATAGGCATAGGAAGTTCTAATCCATCTACCTTAATAGGAGCATAAGTAAGAGGCAATGACATTACAGGATCATCATTAAGATAATCATTAATATCAAGATTCTCATCCTTATTAATACGAATCTGCTGTAATTCCTGCTTATTATTAATAATAAGATACTTATCCTTATCATTAGGAGTATTCTTTAAAATAAAGAATATTTCTTTATTATTAATAATAAATGTATATTCACTTCTATCAATTAAATGATAATTATCTTCAGTAAATCCCTTTTTAAATACTACTAAATTATCAGTATTATCAAAGATAGGACCTAAAGCATCAATATCAAATTTATAATTCTTAATAGAAATATCATTAATAGTAAATCTAGTATAAAATTTCTTAATATTTCTAATTTTTCTAGCAACTATAGAAATAAAATCTCCATTAGAAACTAATTCTTGATTAATAAAGATACGCCTACTAGATGATGTCCAATCATAGTTTTCAGCACCAGGATCTAATATATAATCAGTATCCTTAAGTCTTCTACCATTAAGATAAACATCAAGTAAATACTTATAATTATGGCTACTAAGTCTATAATCTTTAACTACTAATAATATTTTAGCCTTAGAATATAATAATTCATAAGAATTATTACTATATGTAGCCTTATTCTTAATAATATCAGTACTTGTAGTACCATCTATATATAAGAAATTTTCTTTATTGTCAATTATAAAGTCCTTCTGAAAACAAATATTGCTCCATGCATCAAGATAATGTCTAATATAATCAGGATCTTGAACTATCATATTATCAAGTGTTTCTTTTAATTCACTTGGAGTTGAGAAAGGTTGAATTTGTTTCTTTAACTTATATAATTCAGTTTCTTTTTCAGGATAATTAGTAATAATTTCTATAGCGCTATCAACAATTTCTTTATTGATTTGCTCTCTTGTTTTAGCATTAGCCATTATCTATCAGTTCTCCTTATCTTAAAATTCTTGTTAATTCTGAATATAAAGAAGCCGTTTCATTAGCTAATAAATGTTCAAACATATTATCTCTATTAATACGAGCAGAAAGCATAGCAGAAAATACTGCTTCATATAATGAAGGTAAATATTCCATAGCAAATGCAGTAGATTCACCAAACATTAAGAACCAATTCTCTAAGAATGATCTAATATTTAACTTACTTAAACCTTCCTGTTTAGAAAGTAATATAATAAGCATTTCTAATGAATTATAGCATTCAAGAGAAGAGCTATCTGCTTCTATAGACTGAATTACATTAGGATCTGTTTTATTAAATACACAACCTAATGCTATATTATTAGTAACATCATTTTCTTCTTTACCAAAGACATAAATTAAGAAAAATTTTGCTATTAAATAATTTATCTTATCAGATTTAATTGTATTAAGATTAATACCAAACATCTTATCTAATACTTTATTAAACATCTTAACATAAATCATTGTAGATGTTTTCATTATACTAGTGTTCATAAATAATTGCTTCCAATTAACTTGACATTGTAAATGTAAATAAGCTGCTTGAATTAATGCAAATAATGTTCTAGGATCAATACTTATATTATCCATTCTATCCTTAGTAGCATAAAGCTTAAGATTAATAACAGCGCATATCTTATTTTCAACATTAGCTAAATAAATAGGCATTAATTTTGTTAATTTAGAATTTTCAGGATAAATAAATAAGATTTCTCCACTATTAACTGCTTCAATAGAAACCTGCTTTAAGCCATAATTAAATCTTCTATTTATAATTCTAAGCTGATCTTCTAATTTAGAAGGATCAATTAAATCAAATTTAAAATTTATATTCTTAAGATTCTCATAAATATGAGTAGTTTTATTAACTTCTTGAAATATAAATGTATCTGAAAGTTTTCTCATAAAAACTATATCCTTTCTTATAGATTCATTAAAAAGATTATTTATTTGTTTAGGATATTGATTTTTTCATAAAAATAATGACTTTACCTAATTATTTATAGGTAAAGTCATTATCTTAAATTTTAAATTAATATTGCTTATATAAATAAGCTCTACCAGGCATCTGTATATCATTCGGATACTCAGTATCATAAATGAACAATCCCTTTTCATCTTCTCTAGCAAAATGAGGAGCAAGTGGAGGAACATCACCAGGATGTGGATACTTTCTACATTCAGGTAAGAAATTTTCGTATGGTTCTAATTGAGGGCAATAACTTCCTCTAAATCCTACTAAATCAGAAAAATCATTATCTCTAAATGTAACTATCTTATCATTTCTCAAACATTTACATAATGCAACTGTTTTACCAGAATTATTTTCAGTAGCAAAACCAATTACTTGATATAAATGGCCTGTATTAAGTTTAACATAAACTCTTCCAATTTCAGGTCTTCCATAACAATAAGGTGGATGAAGAGGAGGAGGACAAGGAAGATACTTATCAGGATTAGGATAACATCTATTCATATAGACAACTCCTTTCATTATATTTTAAAATATAATTCCTATATAATTCATTACATATATTATTTATCTAGTATATTAATTATTTAGTTCTTTATAAATTTATATTAAATTTAATATAAATTTATATTAAATAAATTTTTAAATTTTAAAAAATATTATAAAAAATAATTAATATTCTTTCATTTTTATTTTTTTAAATAATTAGAATAAAAATAAAGATATGAAATTTATGGGGATTGGGGATTGGGGATTGGGGATTGGGGA
>Ga0247609_10002063_pt1 | contig 22131 bp, 18 predicted proteins | sample 172DNAGHGlowgp2_FD_193487 | JGI IMG/M metagenome (GOLD analysis project Ga0247609, IMG submission 193487) | Sheep rumen microbial communities from Palmerston North, Manawatu-Wanganui, New Zealand - 1728 DNA GHGlow gp2 | ecosystem: Host-associated > Mammals > Digestive system > Stomach > Rumen ...
CTCATAAGGCAACGCAAAGTGTTCCGTAATCTTCGCCTTGTTGAACGCCCCAATCATGATGCCGTTCAAGCCCATTTCGGTGGCTTTCAGCAACATGCTTTGCGCCGCAATGCCCAGGTCGATGTCCACAAACTTGGTTTCGGGCACGGTGCTGCAAATGATGATGAACGCCTCAGGCTCGGTGCCAGGGAATGGCAGGTGCAACTCGGGCAGCAAGCCGCCGAGTTTCATGTTTTGCAGGATGAAATCGGCACCCGTTTCCTTGGTCACCAACTTGAAACGCAGCACCTGCTGGTTCTTCGCTGAGGCGATCTTTGTGTTCACCGCCACGATGCGCTCCAGCATGTCGCGTTTCACCACGAAGTCCTTCTGGTAGCCGCGATAGCTGCGGTTTTTCTCCATCAGGGTTTCCACGGAGGTGTGTTTCACCACGGTCTTCTTGGCACCCGCGCCAAAGACCTCTTCATAACGTTTTTCCAAGTATCCGTCGGCCATATCGCTATAGATTTAAAGTTTTCGGCGAAATTACGGAATTATTTTTGTAAACTCGTCAGAAAAAGTGTCAAGTTTTGCAGAAAAGTCGTCAGAAAAAATGTATCTTTGCAGCGAAAAGTCGTCAGAAAAAATGTCATCGAATTATGTATAGAGCTGTTATTGAGGATTTAAGACGTTGGAAACAAAGCGCAAACAGGAAACCGCTTATTCTGCAAGGAGCAAGGCAAGTGGGCAAAACCTACATCCTGAAAGAATTCGGACGCTTGGAATATGCCCAGACGGTGCACGTCAGCTTCGACCGCGACGAAAAAGCACGGCAGTTCTTCAACGAAGGCGGTAGTGCCGAAAGGCTTCTCCGCCTGCTTTCGGCCCACACCGAAACCGACATCAAGCCCACCGACACACTCATCATCCTCGACGAAATCCAGGAATGTCCGGCAGCTTTGGAAGCGTTGAAGTATTTCCAAGAGGAAACGCCTCAATATCACATTGTTGTGGCAGGATCGCTGTTGGGTATCTCGCTTCACGGAAACGCCTCGTTTCCCGTCGGGAAGGTGGATATGATGCGGATGTTTCCCATGACATACGAAGAGTTCCTTGTGGCCTTGGGAAAACACAACCTTCTAAAAACGCTCCAAGAACAGGATTGGGACATCATCAATACATTGAGTGGCAATTACATCGACTTGTTGCGGCAATACTATTATGTGGGCGGAATGCCCGAGGCTGTGTTGGCCTATAGTGAAGGGCGTGGCCTGCAAGAGGTGCGGCAGATACAGGAAAGGATTTTGTCGGCCTATCGCTACGACTTCTCGAAACACGCACCCGCCAATGAGGTGCCGCGTATCAATATGGTGTGGGACAGCATCCCGGCGCAGTTGGCCAAGGACAACAAGAAATTCATTTATGGTGCCTTGAAGAAAGGCGCACGTGCCGCGCAATACGAAGATGCCATCCAATGGCTCATTGATGCGGGCTTGGTGTATAAGGTGAATCGGGTGAGCGACATCAAGATGCCGCTCAAGTTCTACGAGGATTTCTCGGCTTTCAAGCTGTTCACCCTCGACGTGGGGCTGATGGGCGCGATGGTGGGTGCTCCGTCGTCGTTGGTGCTCATCGGCAACGACATTTTCAAGGAATACAAAGGCGCGTTCACGGAGCTGTTTGTCTACACGCAGTTGGCCACCATGGGAATGCCGGTTTATTACCACAGCGTCGACAATTCGACCATCGAAATCGACTATGCCATACAGATGGGCGAGGCGGTTTATCCCGTCGAGGTGAAGGCGGAGGTGAACTTGCAGTCGAAGTCGCTGAAGACGTTCATGGAGTCGCATCCCGAACTGAAGGCCTTGCGCCTCTCGATGCAAAACCACATCGACCAAGGCTGGGTGGAGAACCTGCCCTTGTTTGCCTTCAAGGAGACGCTGAAGGCTCGGCTGGCGGAGTAGTTGTTACACTTTTTCAAGGGAATATTTCCGTTTTGTTACACTTTTTCCAACGAAAAACTCCATTTCGTTACACTTTTTCAAGGGAAACGGCGAAACAACCATGTCCGATAATTCGCAAAATTCGTCAAATTCGCCGTTTTTTCCTATTTTTGCGCCCATGAAAAAGCGATTGTTGCAAATCGGTTCCCTCTTGATGGCCTTTGCCGTGCTGTTTGTCTCATTCGGATGGGACGTGTGCTTCCATTATTGCACGTCGAGCCACACGATGACGAGTCACATCGGAATGGGTTCGCCAATGCATGCGCAATGCTTCGGTCACGCCCAATGCAGCGAGGAAAGCCACGAGCATCATCCCATGGCGACGCATTTCGATGCCAAGGGCTGCTGCGACGATTACGACAGCAAGATACAATTCACCGACAACTTTGTTTATTCGCCAGAGAAACAACTGATTATCAGTTTGCAATATTATCTTTTGTCACATCTTGACTTAAATGAAGTTCTCGTTCAAGTGCGACAAATCTTCTACAACCATTCACCGAAGAAAGCGCTCAAGTTTCTTTCCGGGCAAGAACGGATTGTATTCTTTTCTTCGCTTAAGCTTAATCCTTTGGTTTTCTAATGTTTCACATGAGACACCAGACTGGGTGTGTCAACCCTGAGCCTTAACCGTCATTGCGGGCTCGACTAGCAGTCATTGCGGACTTGATCCGCAATCTCCTGAATACAAGGGTTTCCCTTCCCGCTTAGGAGATTGCGGATGTTCCTCCGCAATGACGGTAAAGGCCGTAAAGTAGTGAATCCCGGTCACATGTCTTTTACCTAAAAGTCTAATTTCAACAATTTTACAACCAACACTCTTACAAAATGAAAACCAAGCAACTCACCCTAATTACCCTATTATTATTTGCCTTCGCCTCCACTGCCTTTGCGCAGGGATTCATCGAAGGCCACGTCTACGAAGAGAACGAACGCGGCGAGCAGACCCCGCTGCCGGGCGTCAACGTCTATTGGAAAATCGTCAACGAAGGCGTGGTGACCGACGCCAACGGACACTATAAAATACCGCTTCACGAACGCATCGGTTGTCTCGTGTTCAGCTGCATCAGCTATGAGAACGACACCATCCACCACATGGTGGAACCTGCCCATTACGACCATGTATTCAAAGCCATTCACATGCTGAATGAAGTGCAGATTGAGGCGCGACAAAAAGCCACTTTCATCAACCCGATCAAAGCCATTGCCGTGCAGGAGATCACCTCCGAGAACCTGAAGCGTGCCGCCTGTTGTACTCTTGCAGGCAGTTTCGAGAACAATGCTTCGGTGGATGTGAACTACAGCGATGCCGTCACAGGCGCCAAGCAAATCCAACTGCTCGGCTTGAGCGGCATCTACACCCAAATGATGACCGAAATCATCCCTAATTTTCGTGGTTTGGCGTCCACTTTCGGCCTGAACTACGTGCCCGGCACTTGGATGAACGGAATTCAGGTTTCCAAGGGAACATCCTCTGTCAGAAATGGTTATGAATCTATCACGGGGCAAATTAACGTGGATTACAAGGAACCCTTGCCCAACAAGAGCGAGAAAGTGTTTTTCAACCTTTATGCCAACTCAATGCTGATGACGGATTTCAACTTCAATGGTCGCGTCAAGGTGGGGAAAAACGACGGCATTATGCTTTTCGGCCACGTGAGCCACAATTTTATGAAGATGGACGATAACAGCGACACCTTCTTGGACGACCCGATGACCACACAATACAATGTGTTTCTGCGCTATAACCATCCCCATATTGGGCATTTCGGATGCAAGTTGGGCATCAAAGCCTTGAAGGAAACCCGCCTTGGCGGACAGATGGACTTCGACCCGAAGCATCGTTTGGATGAAGGCTACAACCTGTATGGCATCGGCATCAACACCGAGCGTTACGAGGCTTTTGCCAAAGGCGGCTACCACTTCGACCGTAAAGACACCAGCCTCGGACTGCAACAGCAAGTGACTTACCACAAAATGAACTCGTATTACGGTCTCACCAACTACAACGCCAACCAGCTTTCCTATTATGCCAATCTCCTGTTCGATTCGTATCTGGTGAACGACCACCACACCTATTCCGTGGGGGCCAGTTATACCTTCGACAAGTATGATGAACACTTGAAAGACAGCACTTTCCTGCGCGTTGAGCAAGTTCCCGGAGTGTTTGCCGAGTATGTCTTCAACGACGACCACCATTGGAGCGTGATTGCAGGTTTCCGCGCCGACTACAACACCTATTACAAAAAGATGCTCTACACGCCCCGCCTGCATATACGCTTCAAGACCCACGACGACTTTGCAATAAGGGTATCGGCGGGCAAAGGCTACCGTTCACCCAATGTGTTGGCCGAAAACTCCACGATGTTGGCGTCGGCTCGTCGCATTGTCTTCAAAAACACGCCGAAGATGGAAGATGCTTGGAACTATGGCATCAACCTGACCAAAAGCATCACTTTTGGCTGGCGCGATCTTATCCTTCAGGCCGACTTCTACCGCACCGATTTCGTCAACCAAATCGTCCTCGACCGCGATGCCGATGCGCACCAAATCCGCATCTACAACCTCGACGGCAAGTCGTACTCCAACAGTGCCCAAATCGAGGCCAACTGCGAGATCTTCAAGGACTTCGACTTGACTTTGGCCTTCCGCTACAACGATGTGAAGATGACCATCAACGACACGCTGCGCGAGAAGCCTTTCGTCAACCGCTACAAAGGTTTGGTGACGATGTCGTATGCCCCAGGCACTTGGCAGTTCGACTTCACGACGCAGTTCAACGGCGACAGTCGCGTGCCCAACCTCAACGGCAATGCCACGGCCGTGGCCCACGACCAAAACATCGAGCGCTCGCCGTTCTATGTGATTATGAATGCACAGGTTACCAAGAAGTTTGGCGAACATTGGGAACTCTACGTCGGCGGCGAAAATCTGACCAACTACAAGCAGGACCATCCGATCATCTCGGCCAACAACCCGAACAACGAGGATTTCGATGCTTCCATGGTTTGGGGACCGCTTTCTGGCATTCGAGCCTATTTGGGTGTGAGGTTCTCGGTGAAGTGATTGTATCACGCTAAGGAAATAGATTATTTCACGCAGAGTTTTATTTCACGCAGAAATCGAAGATTCAACGAAGTTAATTCGCAGAAAACGCTGAACCTGCCGGACGCATTTTTTGCGTCGCTTCGCGTTTCATAAAATTCTGCGTATTCTGCATGCATAAATATGCGTCGCTTCGCGCTTCATAAAGTTCTGCGATTTCTGCGTGCGAAAAAATTATGTATTTTTGCAAGTTCAAACCTAAATGAAAATGAAGAAACTCCTTTTCCTTTGCGCCACGGCCTTGCTGCTGTCGGCCTGTGCCCAGAAAGAACAAAAAGACAATAAAGAACCCCAGCAACAGCCTCAGGAACAAAACGAGGTGAAGGTGCCTATGGGTGTCCCCGTGGCTCCCATGCAACAGGTCATCGTACCTGAAAAAGACGGCACGGGACAAACAGTTATGGGCGACCCCAATGCGCCGGTCTTAAAACTTGAAGAAGGCAAGCCTCTCGATTTTAGTCAGTTGCAAAATGAAGGGAAGTCGGTTGGTGAACATGTGGCTTCACAGATCGACTCCATTCGCTATAAGGCGGAGCATGGCGATGCCAAATACCAATATGCCTATGGCGTGTGCTACGAGAACGGCTGGGGCGTGGAAGAAAACGCAAAAGAGGCTTTGGCGTGGTACCAAAAGGCGGCTAACCAAGAGAATGGTCCCGCGTACAACTCGTTGGGCAATTTCTATCGTTCTGGCATCGGCGTGACGGCCAATGCGAATAAGGCTTTCGAGTTTTATCTGAAAGGTGCGGCCGTTAAGGATGACCAGGCCATGCTCAATGTAGGCAACTGCTATTATTACGGCATGGGCACCGAGAAAGACACCCGAAAAGCCGTGAAATGGTGGAACGATGCCGCCGATGCTGGCAATGCCTATGCCATGGCGCAGATGGGCGACTGTTATTACTTCGGTCTCGGTGTGGAGAAAGACCTGAAAAAGGCCATAGAATATTATGGACCTGCTTCGGAAAAGGGGGTGAGCAGCGCACAGTTTCGCTTGGGCCTCCTTTATTACACGGGTGAGGGGGTGGAGCAAGACCAGACCTATGCCAAACTGCTGATGACCAAGGCCCGCGACGGCGGTATGGAAGGCGCGCAGGAGTTCTTGGACAGGTATTTCAAGGAATAATCCAATAAAGGAATTCTTCGGAATTCCTTTTTTTGTGTTATTTTTGCAGGCATGAAAACGAGGCTATCGATATGGTTTTTGGCGCTCTAGTATGACTTAAATGGCAACACTGGAAACAAGATAATCGACCTTCGTGGTTTGAATCCTGGGGTCTACACTTATTCCGTATGCTCCGGTAAACAAATTAAAACCGGAAAGTTGGTCATTGTCAGATAAATACCTATATTTGCCAATTAAAAACCATTTGACACAGCTAAAACGAATTTTTACTTAAAAAACATAACGACATGAAAAACAGCAGAAAACGAATTACACTTTTCACAATGGCAGCACTATGGGTTGGGATGGCGGCATCCATGCCAGCCAACGCCCAAGTCGTCATTGATTGGCAACAAAGCTTTGGCAGTCTGGAAAACGACAGGGCTTTCGGTGTCGCCCCGTCCGTCGCAGGCTATGCTGTCTTGGGACAAACGAATGCCGAGTCTTCGTCAGGAATGTTTGAACACAATTGCAGTTATTTTATACCAAGAATAGCTACCTGGATGTTTGGAATCGATGCCGAAGGCGGGGCATCTCTCGTTTGGCAGCATTGCAATTCATTTGGATTAAAACAAAAACTGCAGTGCATGGGAGACGACAAATATTACATAACAGGAATTGCTAACGACAATTATGGTCTCCCAAAAATGAGGGTCATACAGACCGATGTGGAAGGCAATGTGCTATGGGAAGAATACTTCGGCACGGAAGACGGCAATATGATTTATAGTCAAAATGTCTGTGGTATACCCACCTCTGACAATGGCATTGTTGTGTCAACGGATATTTTTGAGAGGAGCGGTGATGTCGACCAATACTATGGAGGCACTGACTGTTGGGTGGTGAAAGTCAACGACGAAGGCCTCATAGATTGGCAAACCACCATCGGCAGTACAGGCGATGATGTTGTGACTTGCATCCAGAAGTCGGGTGACGGAGGCATCCTCCTGTGGGTTGATTCCGACCAAACAGGCAGTGGTAATATCGGCTGCGGAGAGCCCGAGAAGAAAGGAGTGCTCGTCAAGCTCGACGATTCGGGACAAATTCTATGGAACCTTTGCTTTGAGAGGGTCTCGGTGCGCAGCATCATTGAGATGGACAACGGATACCTCTTGGCTGGCGACCAGCGCTACACGGTAGATCCCGGTGGGAACTGCGGCGATGGTATCACCACCTACGACTGTTTTCTTTTAAGGTGTGACCTTGAAGGCAATGTGATGTGGGAAAAGGACTACGGAGGGTCGTGCAACGACAAGATTAAGAAAGTGTTCCGCACTAACATCGACAACGGTTTCTCGGTGTTTGCCAACTCCAAGTCAACCGACGGCGACGTGGAGAGTTTCTCCAATTTGGGTGTGACTGGCACCGAGGCGGGCAACATCTGGATATTCCACGTGGATGCCGATGGCAAACTGCTTTGGGAGTTGTGCATCGGCAGCCAGTTGGGGCTCGCGGAAGAGATTGCCGATGTGGTAACAATTGGCGACAAAGAATATGTTATCGCAGGCTACAACACGTGGTTCGACGGAATCACTTCCGGCATGGTCGAATGCAGCAACAACCCGCTCCTGCCAAATTCAGGCAGCAACATCTGGGTGCTGAAGGTGACCGACATATATGATTACGATGACCTCCGTGAGACTACCTTAGACAACGAAGTGAACATTGTGCCTAACCCCACAATGAGCCTCGTCACGATCACCGGCCAAGACCTGAAATCCGCCGAAGTGTTCAACACCCTCGGCCAGCGCGTGGCCACCGCCACGGGCGAAGGCGAACGCCTCACTGTGGATCTCAATGGCCTTCCGGTGGGCGTCTACTTCGTCAACATCACCAATAAGGAAGGCCGGAAATGCGTGCGCAAAGTGGTGAAGGAATAATCAAAACATGAACCACTTTTCTCTAACATGGATCTCACGGATAGTTATGGATGCTTTCTCCGTGCAAATCCGTGGAATCCGTGTTCGTTTTTCGTATTACAACTGTTTCCTAATCTATGCCTTTACCAGCGCAGCAGCACCCAGAATGGCCGCGTCGTTGTCGGGGAGTTCGCTGACGCGGACCTCGACACTGCCGTCGTAAACGAAACACAAGTGTTTCTTGAACGACTCGCACACGGGATTCATCAGCACCTTGCCGGCTTTCACGGGACCGCCCATCAAGAAGATGGCCTCGGGGCCGCTGAAGGCCACGGCATTGGCCAAAGCGATGCCCAACCAATGCCCTGTCTTCTCGAAGACCTTCAACGCCAACGGATCACCTTGTTGGGCGGCATCGCCTACCATCTTGCTGGTCAAATCGTCAGGGTTAACTTGGGCCAAAGGTCCATCGTAGCCAGGGTCGGCTTCCAACATCTCAAGAGCCGTGCGGCGGATGCCCGTGGCCGAGGTGTAGGTCTCAAGGCAGCCCTTGCGTCCGCAGCCGCATGGGCGACCTTCAGGGATAAGGATGGCATGGCCCAACTCGCCTGCGCCGCCCGTCTTGCCGTGTACCAACTTGCCATCCACCACAATGCCGCTGCCCACGCCAGTGCCTAAAGTAAAAGTGATGAAATTCTTCATGCCCTTGGCGCCACCGTAGACGAGTTCGCCGAAGGCCGCCGCATTGGCGTCGTTGGAGACCACCACAGGCACGTCCAAATGGCTGCGGAACATCGAAGCCAGGTCGACGGTGCCCTTGAAGTTGAGGTTGGTGGCGCCTTCGATGCAGCCCGTGTAATAGTTGCCCGCCGGCGCGGCAATGCCGATGCCATCAATAGCATCAACGTTGTTCTCGAACATCAGTTTTTTGATCCTGTGGCAAATATCAGAAACATATAGCTCTACATCAAAATAGATGTTGGTCGGGAGGTTCTTTTTGGCCAAGCAACGGCCGTCGTCGCGCACCAGCCCAATGTCGGTATTGGTGCCGCCAATGTCGATTCCTATGGAATAAGTGTTCATAATTTTATGTGTTTCAATTCAAAATTAAACTTCAATAACTATTGACACGAGCCCTTGACCCTGACCGCTGACCCTGACCCTGACCCTTCCAGCCTGGGTGAACTGGGTCATGGTCATGGTCAATGGTCATGGTCGAAAAAGACACGCGTCCTCATGTTTTGAAAATGCTAAAATACGGAAAAATGTTGTAATGGGAGGAAATAAACTATTTTTGCAGCCAAAATCGCGACCCATGTACACCAAACGAACCTTCCTTGCCATCCACATCCCGACCACCGTTGATTACACGGGTTTGGTGGAAAGGCTGAGAAAAAACCTGACACACGAGAAATTCATTAATTATTGTCGTCCCGAAAACATCCACTTGACGCTGAAATTCCTTGGCAGCACGCCCGTCGACGACATCCCCGCCATTATCGAGGCTTGCCAAAAGGTGGCCAAACGCCATCAGCCGTTCACGATGGACTTCGACAAGACTGGCTTTTTTGGCAAAAACCGCGTGCCTACCGTGCTTTGGCTCGGCATGAACAACCAACCGCAGGCGCTCTTCGACCTCGAAGCCGACCTCTTGGATGCCTTCGACGACTTGGGGTATCTGCGCGATCGCCAGAACTTCGTGCCTCACCTCACCGTTTGCCGCATCAAGTCATTGGTCGACAAGCAATTCTTCTTGAAAGTCTACGATGGCATCGAGCCCAAGACCTATCTCCATGCCGACGTGAAGGAATTGGTGTATTACCAGAGCATCCTGCAACCCACCGGACCCATCTATAAAGTCATAAAAAAAATAACACTGGGTTGATTGGCATTAAATTTGCCTAAAATCAGGCTGTGCAACGAAAAAAAGCACTACTTTTGCAATTTATTTGCGCTATTGAAGTTATTAGAAAAAAACCGATAAACAATGAAGAGTAAATTCACAACCATCATGATGGTCCTCTTGGCCGCTTTCATCACGATAGGAGGCACCACCAGCTGTAAGAGCAAGAAGAGATTGGCCCGCGAAGCTGCCGAGGCCGAGTACAAATCAAGAGTGGAACAGGCCGTAAAAGACCTGAACGCCATCCTCGATGACGAGACTTTATGGAGCCTCGAAGAGAAGGAAGCCCGCGTGCAGACCATCAAGGACTGGAACCTCCAGAACGCCGAGGTGGACGACCTGCTCTTCCAAGTGGAGAAGAAACTCGCTCGCGAGCGTGCCCAAAAAGAAGAAGAGGAGCGCCGCGAACGTGAGGAACGCGAGAAAGCCAACGCCGCAGATGCCGTGTTGGGGCGCAACTTCATCAGCATTGCCAATGCTGGCAGCCCCAGCCAAGCCAACCGTGTCATCAACGAGACTTTGGGCATGTTTGAGTCGCCCAACACCCCCGTGCTCATCATCATCAAGCAAAACCAAGGCTTCAACGACTATGACCGTCCGACCACCATCGAGAAGTATCTCAACTACGTGAAGGACCAGAAGAAAGCCACCGAGAAGGTGCACGAAATCAAATACAACGAAAACGGAAAGATTAACGAACTTGAACTGATAAAGAAATGAAAAAGATCATCGCCACCTTAGTGATTGCCTTGTGCGTCGTGGGAAGCGCCATGGCACAGGACGAATTGAGTTTCGAACGCAAGCAAGCCATCGATAGCCTCGCCTTGGAGAAGGTGAGAGACTTGAGCAAATACATCAAAATCGTCGGCTCGAAGGAAACGCCTTTCAGCGAGGCCAACCGCGTCATCGACCGCGCCGAGGAGCTCTTCATGAGCGATGCCGAAATCGGTGTTTCGTCGTTGGGTTCCAACCAAATCACCTACTACCGCGTCCGCAAGTATTTCGAGCACCTGATGCGCTTGAACTACGACCGCGTCGAGATTGAATGGTACAATATCGAATATGTAAGCGACCTGCAACGTCAACCCGATGGCACATACGTGGGCGTCATCACCATCTTCCAGACCTTCCGCGGTTACGACAAGGAAGGCAACCTGGCCTACAAAGACACCACTAAGAAAGACATCACCGTCTATGTGAAGCGCAAAGAGACCCAAATCGGTGGCCGTACGATTGGCTTCTGGGATGTGTTGCTCGGCGACATGCGTGTGAAGGAAACGACGAATCGATAAAATATTAACCCTGACTAATGACCCTGACCCTGACTATCCGCCATCAACGGAGGTCAGGGTCAGGGTTCATGGTCAAGGTAAACGACAATGAAAGCATATCTTCGACATATCGCGTTTCTGGTCACGATCCTCCTATGGGTCGGCAACGGCATAGCCCAAACGATTGGCGATTTTAAGATGGACGAGACCGAGCTCTATGCCATGACGAAGCAGATGGGTCAGTTCATGCGCCGATTCAACTACGAGGAGGACCAGTTTGGCAACCAACTCAACCCCAAAGACCCCAAATACCACAATAACGAGATGCGCCGCAAGTCGCTGCCTATCCTCTTCGACCAGGAAAAATATGGCAAGCAGACCGAATTGCAGCGCTATTTTATCGAGGATGTCACCAAGGGCGACTCCACCTTTATGACCTTCCTTGGCGGCCGTTGGTACTCGGAGGTGTCGTGTACTTTCCGTTACAATGGTCGCGACGTCAACGTGATACTCTTCTTGGCTGTTGAAAAGGAAGGCCTGGGCTCCAAATGGGTGCTCACCAACGTGTATTTCTCGGAGTTCAACAAACTCTTCCCCAGTGGCGAGATGGCCGAACGCGAGAAGCATTTCCTGCATCCCATGAGCCACGAACTCGACTTCATGAACATCTACAAGGCCTTCCAAGACCCCGATGTCATCGAATACTATGCCTCGAAGGAATTCCAACCCGACTATCTGACTTTGTTCTTTTATGAGATCAAGAAAGGGAAACTGGTGTTTCAGCATGTCGATTCGGTGAAGTTCCATGTCCTGCAAATCAAGGATTGGTACTTTGAGGTGTCGTGGTTCAATCGTTCGGGACTCAACTCGGGCTGGCTCATGTCGAACGTCATCTATATGCCTGAAAAGGAAAAAATCAACCTCATCAAATTCTATCAACCATGAGAAAGGTAGCTTTACTTTTCATTGTATTGCTGGGTTTTGCCATGAGTGCACAAGCCCAGAAACTCTCGAAAGAAGAACTCACCAAATATGAAAATGAAATCAAGTCGATGGTCACCTATCTTGAGGAGACCATGAATTTCTTGGGCGACAGCACCTCCTCCGCCTTGGAGAAGGAAATTGTGTTTACCGAGAGTTGGAGCAAGGTCTTCACCGACGACAAGGTGCAAATTGAGGATGACCTTGACGTGAACCGCAAGACCCCCATCAACAAGGACGTGCAGGCCTATCTGAAAGACATCGACTTCTTCTTCAAGTGGGCTACCTTCAAGTTTGATGTGCAAAGCATTAGCAATAACACCCGCGACGACGGCAGTGTCTTTTTCAAGGCCACGCTGACCCGTCACCTGACCGCCATGACGATCACCGATGAGGCTGTCGACAACGTGAAAAACCGCTTCGTCGAAATCAACCTTGATAGACAGAACAACAGCCTTAAGATAGCAAGTATCTATACCAGCAAAATCAACGAAAAAGAAGCGCTCCGCAATTGGTGGAACAGCCTCTCGCAGAATTGGAAAAACCGTCTAGGCTCCGACGTTTTGCTATACGATAGCATCCCATTGGCCAATGTGGGTATGATTACTGCCAACGATTTCATGGGCGCCTATCCCGTCATCGACCCCATAACTGGCGAGACCACGCTCAAGGATAAGATCTTCAAGAACGATATGCCCGAGCTCGACGCCAAGCTGAAACTTGTCAGCCAAAAACAGCGACTCGACCTTTCCGGCATCCGTGAAATCATCTCTTTAGAGCCCCTCAACGAGCTCTCGGATCTCACCTGGCTCGATGTCTCCGAGACCTCGGTAGAAGACCTGTCGCCCGTTCGTAACCTTAACAAGCTTAAGGTGCTACGCGCAAACTCCACTTTGGCTGAAGACCTCTCCGCACTGAAATACAACATTACCCTTGAGGAACTTGAAGTGTCCAATACTACCGTCGACGACCTCTCTGTACTTGCTTCGTTGCGCAACCTTACCAAACTCAACTTGGCCAACACCCAAGTCAACCGTCTTACACAGCTAAAGAGTTGTCCCGAACTTACCTCGCTCAACCTTAGCGGTACACGCATCGCCAACATCGGAGTATTGCAAGACTTGGCGCAACTGCGTAACCTCGACATCAGCAAGACATCGGTACGCGACCTGGGTCCCATCAGCAACCTGAAAAACCTGCAAAGCCTCAACATCTCGGGCTCGGCTATTAGCCACTTGCAAGCATTGGGCGAGATGGAGAACTTGCGGGAGTTGTATTGCAGCAACACCTCGATCAGCGACCTTGCGCCTTTGAAGGGTAACCGCCGTTTGAGCAAGATCTACTGCGACCACTCTGGCATCCATGATGCCGAAGCCAGCGCCTTCACCAAGGGGAATCCTTTTACCCTCGTCATCTACGACACAGAGGCTTTGAAAAACTGGTGGAACGGTCTTCCGGTGTATTGGAAAGCCCTGTTTTCCAAACAGATGAAAATGGATAAAGAGCCCACCACCGAGCAACTGCACCAAATCATCAATATGCAGGAACTCGACCTGTCGGGTAATACCTATGTTCAAAACCTGATGCCAGTCAGCCGATTGACCAACCTGCGCACACTGAATATTGCCAACACTGAAATCGGTTTCCTGCAACCCATACAAGGTTTGATTAATCTGGAGTCGCTCAACATCCAGCATACCTATATCAGCGACCTCAAGCCTTTGCAAGATATGCCGAACTTGAGGCTCCTCAACATTATGAACACCCCCGTCAACGACCTTACGGCATTGGTCAATGACGACAAAATCGAGGTGATCTTGGCCGACAGCACTATCATCGGCAAGAGTCAAGTCGTGGCGCTGAAGGAACACCAGCGTCAAGTCACCGTGGTGTATCAGTCGGAATCGCTGAATAACTGGTGGAACGGTCTCGACCCCATCTGGCAAGCTGTCTTTCGCAACGCTATCGGCACACAGAAGGAGACCCCGGAGCCCCTTCAACTCCAGCAGGTTTTGGACTTGAGAGAATTGGAGATCGGTCCTGAGTTCCCCATCGTTTCCCTGGAGCCACTGACCAGTCTCAGGTGGCTTGAGCGCCTTACCATCAACAACCAAGGCGTTAGCGACTTGGCCCCATTGGCATATAAGGAGTTTTTGGTGGAACTTAATGCACAAAACAACCCCATCAGCAGCTTGAAGCCCATCGAGGAAAGCTTGTTGCTCGAACTGCTTAACATAGAGAACACCCAAGTCAGTGACTTGGGCCCGCTCTCCAAGATGAACAACCTCGTCACGCTCAACGCCAGTGGTACGCCGGTGAAGTCGCTGAAACCTTTGTCGGGCTTGCTGAAGCTGGAGAACCTCTTCGTCAACAACACCAATGTGCGCAGTATCTCACCTGTGGAGAACATGCCGTCGTTGAAGCAACTGAAGGTGTATAACACCAAGGTGAAGAAGCGCGCCGTTGAGTCGTTGCAGCAGAAACGTTTGGATTTGAATATCATCTACTATTGATACGATCCATACGGATTGGGATAACGTCTTTTGGCTACGGTTGCCGAACCTGTTGAAGCACCTTGCCCCAAGGCGTTTTTTATTCTGTATTTCCTTTGACTTGAACCATATTATTTTGTATTTTTGCAAAATCTAGTTTCAATCTTGAATTTTAAATTTTAAATCTTAAATACAAAATCATGGAAATCAGAAAATTAGAGCAAATGTTTGAGGTTTTGCGCAGCAAACCCAAGAAACGCCTCGTGGCCGCATACGCCAACGACGACCACACCATCTGTGCAGTGAACGCTGCCGTCAAGGAAGGCCTCATCGAAGCCACCCTCATCGGCGATGAAAACGTGATTGCCGAAGTGTGCAAGTCCGAGGGCATCGACATGGCCAACTTCAAGGTCATCAACGAGCCTGTTGACGTGAAAGCCGCTGCCATGGCCTGCGACCTCATCAATGCTGGCGAAGCCGACATCCTGATGAAAGGCTTGCTGCCTACCGACAAATACATGCGCGCCATCCTCAATAAGGAACGCGGTCTCTGCCCGCCCAATGTGACCTTGGCCCACGTTGCCGTCATCGAAAACCCCAACTACCACAAGTTGCTCGTGGCCTCCGACTGCGCCATCATCCCGCTGCCCGACCTGAAGCAGAAGCAAACCCTGCTGAAGTATGTGACCACGGTCTCTAAGGCCTTGGGAACGAGCTGCCCAAAGGTCGCCATGGTGACTGCCACCGAGCAGATGAGCGCCGGCATTCCCGCCTGCGTCGATGCCGCCATCATCGCCAAAATGGCTGAGCGTGGCCAAATCAAGGGCTGCATGGTGGAAGGTCCCATCAGCCTCGACCTCGCCTTGGATGCAGAGACCGCTGCCATCAAAGGCATGAAGAACCCTGTGGCCGGCGACGCCGACTGCCTCGTGTTCCCCAACCTCGAAGCCTCCAACGTGTTCTACAAGTGCTGTACAAAGTTCGACAAGAGCGAAGTGGGCGCCATGCTCATGGGTGCCAAGGTGCCTTGCGTGCTCAGCTCGCGCGGCGACACGTCGAAGACGAAATTGTATTCCATCGCCCTCGCAGCAATGCTGGCATAAAGAAAATGGTTTGTAGAGACGCGATTATCGCGTCTCTACCAGAAAAAACATAAAAATATAACAATATGGCACACAAAATATTAACCATTAATCCTGGTTCCACCTCGACGAAAATCGCTGTCTTCGAGGGCGAAGAGCAAATCTTCAAGAAGAATCTGAAACACAGTGCTGAAGAAGTGGCGAAGTTCGAGCATATCTCCGACCAAAAGCCCTTCCGCACCGAAGCCATACTTCGCGAGCTAAAAGAGGCTGGCATCAACCTCAAGGAGATGGCCTGCGTAGTAGGTCGTGGTGGCCTGCTGCGTCCGCTTGTCTCGGGTGTCTATGAGGTGAACGACCTCATGATTAAGGACCTTACAGAAGGTTATAGTGGTGAACATGCCTCCAATCTTGGCGGCTTGATTGCCAATGACATCGCCAAGGAGATTGGAGTGAAAGCCTATATTGCCGACCCTGTCGTGGTCGATGAGATGGACGAAGTGGCGCGTTATTCGGGTCATCCGCTCTTCCCACGCATCTCCATCTTCCATGCCCTGAACCAGAAGATCATCGCTCGTCAGCTGGCCAAAGACCTCGGTCGCAAGTATGAGGACATGAACATCATCGCCATCCACCTCGGTGGTGGCATCTCGGTCAGTGCCCACAAGAAAGGTCGCGTGGTCGACACCAACAATGCCTTGAACGGTGACGGTCCCTTCACCCCCGAACGCGCTGGCTCGTTGCCTGCTGGCTTCCTTGTCGACGCTTGCTTCAGCGGCAAATACACCAAGAAGGAAATTGGTCAGATGCTGAAAGGCAAAGGCGGCTTTGTCGCTTACCTCGGCACCAACGACGCCCTCGAAGTGGAGAACGCCGTGAAGGCTGGCAACAAGGAATGGGAGAAGGTCTACAAAGCCATGGCCTATCAAGTGGCCAAGGAAGTCGGTGGTCTCGCAGCCTCGGCTTTCAGCATGGATGTGGATGCCATCTTCCTCACGGGAGGTATGGCTTACGACAAGGGTTTCTGCGCTTTGGTGAAGAGCCATGTGGAGAAGATCGCCCCTGTGTATGTCTATCCTGGTGAGGACGAGATGAAGGCCTTGGCATTGAACGGCCTGATGGTCCTCAATGGCGAGACCGATGTGAAGGTCTACCAATGATGCTGTAGGGACGTTGCGTGCAACGTTTGAATTAAAAAACCACCGCCTTCCTTGAAAGCGGTGGTTTTTTGTTCTGAGTTGTTGTTGATTATTCTTCGGTGTTGACTTTGAAGATTTCTTCAATCTTGGCGTCATCGGCATAGAAGGTGTTGGCCAGTTCTTCAGGAATGATGTCGGCATACTTGGCGATTTCATCGTAGGCAGCCTTCAGTTCATTGGTCATGTCTTCGGTGATTTCTTCGCCACCTTGGAACTTCTCATACAAGCCGTTGACAATTTGGTCATACTTGTCAATATAGGGCTTCATGATTTCACCGCATTTGGCATACTCGACCTTGTTGTACTCGGTAGCCATATCGTTGATCTTGCCCATGATTTCGGCGTTTTCTTCTTCGCTAAAACCAACAAATTGGTCGTCTTTCACTTCGAATTTCTCGGAGAGGGTCTTCATGAACTCATCTTTCTTGCCGCTGAAAGATTTGACGAATTCGACAAGGGCGTCGGCATTGTCGATAGCTTGGATGTCGGTTTGTGCTTTGGTGAAGAAAGCACTGACTTCGTTTAGGATAGCGTCTTTTGAAGGACCAGAGCATGAGGCAAAGGCAAAGCCCATGACCACTGCTGCAATGATAAGCGTTAGCTTTTTCATAATGCTTGATTTTTAATGATTTGTGATTTAATTAGTTAGATTTTGAGTCGCAAAAGTAGAAAATAATAGCTTAGAATTGCAAAAAAATCGCAAAAAGTCATCAATTTCCAGCGCATGCTGCAGTAGCCGCGCTTATGATGATTCCTGGAATGCCTTCCAATTGATGCGCGCACGATTCAAGCGTGGCGCCTGTAGTCAGCACGTCATCGATGAGGAGGATGTGTTTTCCTTTTAGTTCGTCGGCAAAACGAACCTCGAAGATATCTTGCACATTTTTGAAACGCTCCTCGGCCGATTTGTGGGTCTGAGTCTCGGTGTAGATGCCTCTAACCAGGTATTTGTCACCAATAGGAATACCTGTCATTTCGTTGATGCCACGGGCAATCATCATGCTCTGATTGTAGCCACGTTGCCGCTCGCGTTTGGGGTGCAGCGGCACGGGGATGAGGTAGTCGATGCCTTGAAACAGGGGCGCGTCTTTGATGCTCTCGCCGATTTGTTGGCCTAGAAAGATTCCCGCTTCTTTGTTGCCTTTGTATTTTAGCTGATGAATGAGATGTTGTACTTTGCCAGACTTGGCGAAGAAGAAGCAAGCCGTCACTGCGTGAAACTTGACCCTGCCATAGAACGATTGTGCCAATGGGTTGTCAGGATTGAGCTCGTAGCCCGTGTGGGGCAGGGTGTAACGGCATTTGAGGCAAACCGTCTCCTCGTCCTTGAGCAGTGCCTCACCGCAGGCGGCGCAGACACGAGGATAGAATAGGTTGATGATGCTATCGAGCCAGTCGCGGATTTTCATGTCTTTTAATGTCCAAAGTGGATGTATTTCTTTCGGGGCACCATTGCTTTGGGTTTGCTGTTCTCTGCTGCCTCGTCGAGTTCATACATGTTATAATAGACGGTGAAATCCAATGAGTCGGGGAGGAGTTCATCGGTACGGCCTTGTTCGCGTAGTACCTCGTTGTACATGCGGCGGTTGCGTGCCAATGTGGCCTGTCGGCGTGCCGAGGCGTTGTATTTGTCGTATAGGTATTGGATGGGACTTGCGGTGATGGTGGCCATGCCGTTGCCTTGGGGCGCGCGGCTCAACCAAAGGTCGTTAAGGTCGTCGTTGAGCCGTTTGATCTCGTCAGGGGTCTCGATGCTGGGCATGGTGACAAGCATCTGTTTGAAGTCCTCGTAGTTGCTGAAAGGCAGCACGGTCACTTCGCGCAGGGTGATGGTTTCGGGAAGCAAACGGATGACAAGGGTGTCGGCAGTGGTGAGCGTTGAGTCGATGGTGATAAGACGTCGTGTGTAGCCCACGCAGCTCACCCACAATGTGTCAACCTGCCGAGCTTGGATTCGGAATCGACCTTGTCGGTCTGTGATGGTGCCATAATGTGCCATCTTACTGATGACGTGTGTGTTGCGTATGGGGTGTAGGCTGTCGGCGGTGACCACATAGCCGTAGAAATCCATCCGTTTGTGTTGAGACTCGTCAACGTTTTGTGCAACGGCGGCGTAACACATCATCAAGGCTAATATGAGTAGCAGGTGTTTCAATCCTTTCGGTTTTAGGTGGCGAAGATACAACAAATAATGAACGAGGAAGTTGATTTTTTATTTTCGCTGGGAAATAATTCTGTTCAACGGCTCGAAATCCACGATATCTTTTATTACTGTCTTTTTTTTGGACTTTTGTAGACCCGATCCAGGATATCAACCAATCTATTATCGCCATGGCAAATAAAATAAAACTAATACTGAGATACATCGTAAAGGCATACTACCGATTGTTCTACTTTTTCTTCCGAATTGAAATGAGGAATGATGGCGATAGCAAAGGATCTGACTTTTATAAACAATCATATTACCAATCAGTAAGCATCACGATTGCCTACGATGCCCACGGCACCTTGGGTGGCATTTCTACATGGGCTCGCGGCAGCAACTTCAGCATCAGTTTCACTTCGGTAATCCCTAAAATAGTCTATTACTTCTGAATCATTTTCTCCAGCCTGTTATACCAATCCTCACCGAACTTTCGTACCATCGGCCCTTTGAGGAACTTCCACAACGGAATGCCCTCATGTTCACCTTTACGCTTGGCAGGCACGCACACGCTCCATTCGTGGTAAAGGATGTGCGTGAAGCCGTCCTTTTCCACCAAGCGGATGGGGTAGAGGTGGCACGAAATGGGTTTCCAGAAGTCGCATTTGCCCTCCAAGTAGGCCTTCTCGATGGCGCAGAGGGCCGTGCCGTTCTCGTGGAAGTAAACGAAAGCGCACTCCTCGCCGTTCACCAAGGGTGTGACAAGTTCGCCCGTCTCGTCGTAATCGTAGACATCATTTTCTTCTATTACCTTGATGCCTTCGGGGCGCATATAGGGCTTGATGGCTTCGAGGTTGTCTTCAATTTGCTCTATTTCAGAGGCTTCGAGAGGTGCGCCGGCATCGCCAGCCACGCAGCACCAACCCTTGCAGCGTGGCAGGCAGCAGCAGAATTGGGCATTCAGGAATTCGTCGGTGACGACGACATTGTCGAGGATAATCATGGCGCAAAGATAATTTTTTTCCGAAAAACGCTTGCCATGTAAAACAAAAGTTGTAACTTTGCAGCGCAAAGTACTTTAAAAACCATGGAAAACAAGGAAGCTCTCAATACGCTGAACGACATCAAGGACATGATGGAACGTTCATCCAAATTCAAAGCTATCAGCGGATTATCAATTGTCATTGTGGGAATTCTGGCCTCGCTGGCGTCGGCCTATATCTATTTTTTCTTGGGCGATTACCACATCAATACGCCTGCCAAATGGCGGACGACAATCATCGTGGCGCTTTGTCTGTTGGTGGTGGCTTGCCTCACCGTGTTCGTTATGTCTTATGCGAAAGCCCGACGTCATCAGCTTCGCTTCACCATGGACGCGACGATGCGTCGGTTGCTGGTCAATTTCTTTGTGCCGATGCTTGCTGGTGGGTTGCTTTGCACCGCCTTGCTGCTGCAGCAACACTATGGCCTCGTCTCGTCAATAACGCTGATATTCTATGGCTTGGCACTCATCAGCGCCAGCCATTTCAGTTATCCCGCTTTGCGTTATTTGGGTTATGCCGAGTTGGCCTTGGGCCTCATCGATTGCTTCCTGGTCGACTATGCCCTGCTGACTTGGTTCATCGGCTTCGGGGTGCTGCACATCGTTTTCGGAATCGTTTTCATGCTGAAATATGAAAGGAGCAAGTGAGTCATGATTGCCAATTTGGACGGTTTGAATAAGGCCTTTGAGAGTAAGATACGGCTTGGCATCATGTCGGTACTGATGGCCAACGAGTCGGTCGACTTCACCACGATGAAGTCGCTGCTCGAACTCACCGACGGCAACCTGGCCAGCCATGCCCGCAGCCTCGAAGAGTTGGGCTACATCCACTGCGAGAAGAAATTCATCGGACGCAAACCCAACACGAGTTATGCCATAACGGATTTGGGAAGGGCTGCTTTTACTGCTCATATCCAAGCTCTTGCCTCATTTGTCAATAGCCAACAATAACAGATTCTTTTTTTTTGATACATTAACTTTGAAATTCAAAGTACTTTATAAATAAATGAACACAATTAGTTTGCATATAAGACGCAAGTTCCGCTTTTGCGGAGTAATGGCGAGACGTTGGACTTGTCTCGTGTCCCGAAGTCCCGCGTCCCGTGTCAATTGATTATGCACATTAATTTTGAACACTTTAATAAATCAACAACCAATAAAAACTAAACATCATGACAACAGAAGAAAACATGGAAGTCTTGGGAACCCAAAACGAGGAATCCAAAAGCAAGGAAAACAAGAGACAAAACGAAAAAAAAGCCCGTCCGGGTTTGAAGCTTTTGCTCATCGCAGGGATGTGCGTGGCGTTTCTCATCCCACAACTCCTTTTGAAGAATCTGGTTTCGGAGCGCAAAAGCACAGAAAGCCTTGCTGAAGGCGAGGTCTTCGAAAAATGGGCTGGGCCGCAAACCATCACAGGACCAGTAATCAAGGTCTATTATTCTGAAGAGAAAAACAACAAAAAAGAAACCTACGCCAAGATGGTGTTGCCTGAGCAATTGGACGTGAAAGGCGACGTGAAAACCAAACAATTGAAACGTGGCATCTATGACTTCACCGTCTATGAGACCGCCTTGGACATTACCGGTCAGTTCAAATTGCCGAAAGACTTCGAGAAAATGCTGGATGGGCATGAATGGTGTTTCGAGAAAGCCAAAATCGTTGTTGGCTTGCCCAACCTGCGCGGTTTGAGTGACAATGTGGCGCTCAAATTTGGTGGGATAACCTACGACATGGTTGCTGAAACGGGTAACTTGAAAGGCCTGTCTTGTGAGGTTGACCTTTCACGAGTTTTGGAAGGAGAAACCGTTGATTTTTCGTTGGTTTTACCTTTCAAAGGGGCCGGAGAACTAATGTTTGCTCCTGTTGGGCAGACTACGACAGTCAGCCTGACCTCGGATTGC
>Ga0247609_10002064_pt1 | contig 22121 bp, 18 predicted proteins | sample 172DNAGHGlowgp2_FD_193487 | JGI IMG/M metagenome (GOLD analysis project Ga0247609, IMG submission 193487) | Sheep rumen microbial communities from Palmerston North, Manawatu-Wanganui, New Zealand - 1728 DNA GHGlow gp2 | ecosystem: Host-associated > Mammals > Digestive system > Stomach > Rumen ...
TAAAAAAAAAAAAAAAAAAAAAAGGGTTGACGTATGGTTCAACCCCTACTCTAAACTCTAAACTCTAAACTATTTCTTCGGTTTATAACCCGAATCCTGGAAGATATTCTGCAAATCCTTACGCTGCATCAGATCTTGGAGCGAAACCTCATTGTTTGAGAAAAAAGAGCGTATTATGTTTAGGCCAAAAAACTCGCCCAACCGTGAAGGTGCGTCATTGCTGTATGCTTGTGTGAACGGTCCATCACCGAAGAACATCATGTAGGTATCCAAACCAGCTTCGTAAAGTCGGCGGTTGCCCACAATGTCGGCCCACACCTGTCCTTCATTCTCCACAGCCCATTGCCATTGGTCAGACGAATAGCCGAGCAAAACACTGTCGGGAAGTTCAGGGCACATCGCCTCGATGAAGAAATTGCGTCGGCCATAAAACACCATCTCACCTATCACCTGGCCTTGTTTGCGCCATTCATACAGGTAATACATATAAAGCTGTTCTGCCACTTCCTTGGCCAAAGTCAACTTATTACGACGCAACGACATATATCTCGGCATCCCGATTTGGTCATAGGTCTCTTCGTCGTCGAGATACCAGTCCAAAGATATCACCAATTGGTTATCGATAATTTGGACGGGAGGCTCATCGGGATGGACACCCGTGATGCATGTAAAAGCCTTTTTGGGAAGTTCGATGTCCGGATAATAACAATGGAAATGTGCAAACACATCTTCCACTACGGACTCAACTTGTTTGAGATCGGAAAAAGCAGCTTTCACCTTGTTATACAGCAGGATACTGAATGGATCAGTAGCAAAATCTCTTAAGTACTGCACCGCTTCCTGATTGCTGAGGTCGCCACTTAGAAACACGCGGTATTGGTCCTGTATCTTCATCAATTCCTCTTGGAAACGGGCTGTGTCAAGGTTGAAAAGCACTTCCTCGTAGCGGTCGAACTCAAGGTCGTATGACTCGGGCCTAATGTCCAGTTTCGACTTGTAGGCTGCCTCTTGCTCTTGGCAGGAAGCCATAACGAGAAAGAGAACAAACAGGGCTAAAGCTTTAGTTATATTTTTCATTTTCATCCAATTAACTCTTGTCTAAGCATCTCATAAGCAGCAATCGTTGCGCGATTAATGACATTCTCGCGGTCCTTGCCGAAATTAAAGCACTTGGAGACTACACCCGTGGCCGAAGCCACACCGATCCACACGGTGCCAACGGGGTTTTCGTCAGTACCACCACTTGGGCCAGCGATGCCTGTGGTAGCCACACCGTAGTCAGCATCCATGAGGCTGCGGACTCCCTTGGCCATGCTTTCGACCACGTCTTGGCTCACCACACCGCGCTTCTCTATCAATTCGGAAGGCACACCAAGTACTTTTGTCTTTGTCGCGTTAGCGTAGGTGACCGCTGCTCCTTTGAACACTTTTGAACTACCTGGAATAAGGGTGATGACATGGGCAATATTGCCGCCCGTGCAACTCTCCGCCAAAGCAATTGTCTTCTCCTTATTAATTAATAAGTCGAACACCGTGCGTTCGATAGGCTGGTCCTGCATGGCAAAGACATACTTGGAAATCAATTGTGTGAGCTTATCGATTTGATCGTCCAGCGTCGCATGCAACAGTTGGGCATCCTCGTGCCTGCCGCTCAAACGCAGACGTACCATGCCATGTTGTGGAAGATAGGCCAAAGAAAGGAAGTCGGGCAATGCGTCCTCCCAGTCCTTAATCTTGTCGGCCAAAAACGACTCACCTATACCCGTAGTCATGATGACACGCTTCTCGTAGGGAATGGCATGAAAGCGTTGCTTGATGCGTGGCAGCAACTCATCGGTAAAAATGCCCTTCATCTCGAAAGGAACGCCTGGCATAAACACAAAGGCAACACCACTCTTCTCGAGCCACATGCAAGGCGCAGTGCCGTATGTGTTGGGGATATATTCACAAGCCTTGGGCAACATCGCTTGACCACGATTACGTTCGCTCATCTGGAAGCCCCGACGCTCGAACAAGGCGACCACGTTGTCGTAGGCAGCCTGACAAAACTCCAATTCCGTATCAAAGAACTTGCAAACCGTTGGCTTGGTGATGTCGTCAGCCGTGGGACCCAACCCGCCAGTAACCAAAACAAGATCAGCATCCATACAGGCATTGAAGGCATCGAGGATGGCTTTCTCAGAATCGCCAATGGTTAATACAGAATCCAATTTAAAACCAGCAGCCGACAAGTGCTCGCCCAGCCAAGCTGCATTCGTATTAATCACCTGACCAATCAACAGTTCGTCACCAATAGAGATATTCTTAATGACCATTTCTTTCATCACCTTTCAAATTTGTGCAAAGATAGTCCATTTTTCGACTACCCTCCTGAAAAAAACGTCATTTCAAATTATTTCGTATCTTTGCAGCCTCAAAATGAAAAAGATATGAGTCAACCCATTCCCGCATCACAACTTGTCCTCAACAACGAGGGCGCGATATATCACTTGAACTTGCATCCCGACCAGTTGGCCGATGATGTCATTTTGGTTGGCGACCCTGGCCGCGTGGCCATGATTGCTTCTTTATTCGACAAAATTGAGGTTGAACGCCAAAACCGAGAGCTCGTCACCCGCACAGGCTATTTCAACGGCAAACGCATAACCGTGCTTAGCACTGGCATGGGCACCGACAACCTCGACATCGTGATGAACGAGCTCGATGCCTTGGCCAATATCGACTTGAAGACAAGGATGCCGAAGGAAGAGCATCGCACTCTGAACCTCATTCGCCTTGGTACCTGCGGCGCTTTGCAGCCCGACATCGAAGTCGACGACAGCTATGTAGCCACCCGCTATGCCATCGGCTTGGACGGTCTGCTGTATTTCTACGAGAAGCACAAAGAGGTGAATGAAACCGCCCTTCGTGATGCCTTCATCGAGCAGATGGACTATCCGAAAGACCTGCCGCTCCCTTATGCTGTGGAAGGTTCTAAGGAATTGTTCGACCGTTTGGCGCAAGGCTATTTCCAAGGCATAACCGCAACTGCACCAGGATTCTACGGACCTCAAGGTCGCACTTTGAGGATGAACCTCAGTTATCCCGAGAACAACCGTAAAATTGAAGCGTTCAACTACCAAGGTTGGCGCGTTTGCAACTTCGAGATGGAATCGTCAGCGCTATACGGCCTGGGCAAAATGATGGGACACAACTGTTTGACCATTTGCGTGGTTGTGGCCAACCGAGTGACCGAAAAATTCGCCGTCGACTATCATCCTTATGTAAAAAAACTCGTCGAAAAAACGTTGCAAAGACTATCCGAAAAATAAAAAAAAGAAAAAAAGTCGATTTTTCTGGCTTTATGACAATTGATAAGAAAAAATTGTCTATTTTTGCCGCTCCAAACTTCACCCTCCTCTCTAAAGAAATAAAGAGTATTAACAAAAATAAGAACAAAAATTAGAAGCTTAGAAGCAATGAAGAAGACATTTATCGCAATTATTGCATTTCTCGCAATGAGCGCGTCAGCCTTTGCTGGACAGCAAAATGACTCGACTCGTTACTTGGCCACCAAGGCTTGGAAAAATTGGTTTATCTCCGCAGATGGGAACATTGATTGGTGGAAAGGTTCAGACAAGAATCCTGCTGGCAACTATACTGCTATTCAATGGGACAAGCCCTCATTCGGTGGCAACATTAACGTCGGCAAATGGCTCACCCACAGCTTGGGACTGCGCCTTTCCTACGATGTGAATGGTGGAAAAAGCTACATAGATGGTTTACATGTTGGTCGCCCCCTGTACCATTTCCTCTATGATGGCGAGTTCAAATTTGACGAAAATGGTAATTTCATTTCATACGATGGCTCTGATCCGGATGAAAATGGCTACTACAACACCTCTTTCGTGTATCACAACCTGCACGGTGATGTGTTGTTCAGCCCCATCGACTTTTTCCAGGGCTACTACAACCCCAACAGAATTTGGACCCCTGTCATTTACGTCGGTATGGGCGTGGCCACGGTTTCCGAAGGTATCCTGATCAACCCCGACCAGTGGTATAATTGGCAACACAAGGGTGAAACCGTCACTATCAATGGCAGAAAAGTTGCTGACGAAAAAGGTGTCAACTATGAGTTCTCGGCTGCTGCTGGCTTGATCAACAACTTCAGATTAAGCAACCACCTCGACCTCCATCTCGACCTCAAGTGGTCAGCCCAACGTTGGAACATCGACACCTGGTTCAATGAGCCCGGTAACCAACAAGGTGGTTGGGTCTATCCTGATGGCACCATCGCTCCCGGCAACGTCTCCAACGCAGCTGGTGAGATGCCGACCTACTACAGCCGCATCAGAATCGACCAGAACCTTGGTGTCGGCCTCGGCTTGACCTACTACTTCAGCAGAGAGTACGATCTGCCTAAGGATTGCCCCGAAATCATGGAAAGAAACGACAGCATCATCAAGGTCATCGAAACCGTTCACGACACCATCGTGAAGTTCGTCAACGTGCAGTCGGAGGATGTCTTGAGCTATCCTTTCTCCATCTTCTTCAACCGCGACTCTTATCAGCTGATGTCAAGAAGAGATATCGTCAACTTGAGAGAAATCGCCGAAGTGGCTAAGAAGAATGGTTACAAGCTGCGTCTGACTGGCTCGTGCGACAGCGCCACTGCTACGCCGTCCTACAACCAGACACTGTCGGAGAACCGCTGCAACAAGATTAAGATTGAACTCCTTGAACTGGGTGTTCCTGAAGACCAAATCGTCATCGAACCCATCGGTGGTGTGAAGATCCTTGACCCGACGGAATACGACCGCCGCGTGCTCATCCAACTTCTCAAGGAAGCTGACAAATAATCAGCAACCAACCTAAAAAGAAAGCCTGACGGACTCCCGCCAGGCTTTTTCTTTATAGCTCAGTAGAAGAGGTCTTGTTTAATACATGATACCAATCTCAACGCCAATGTAATTGTTGCGAATGATGCTACCCGTTTGGCTCTCCAATGAACGCACAAAAACGTTAGAGAAAGCATGGTCAAAAGACAATTGGGCAAAAGCTGAGAAGTTATGGTTAATTTCATACTCGGCACCCAAGCCAAATATCATCGACAACTGCAAAGGACGGTATTGGTTGGTGCAATCGACATAACGCTCGCCCTCTTCATAGTTCACCCAATAAAAGCTATAACTATCCTTGCAGACGTCCCTGCAATTAATGCCAATGCCAAGGCCAGCTTCGGCATAGGCCTTGAACGAATCAGCCACATCAAAACTGAGTTTGGCTTTCACTGGAATCTCAACATTGACAGCATTCAAGCGGCGAGAGACCGCCACATTGGTCTCTTCCAGAAAATCCTCCACATACCTACGGTCCGTAAAGGCATACTTCATATTTAGGAAATTGACATCCACGCCAGAGGAAACCGCGAAATAGCTCGTGACATAATAATCGCAAACCAAACCCAAATTGGCGCCTAACCAGAGGCCGTCATTGCTGGCCGCTGTAGAACCCGAACTGGCCCAGTCGAAAGTAGGCCCTAATTTGATGCCAAATCTGGCATTCCTCGTCTGAGCATTGGCGCTCACGGCCATAGCCGCTACCATACTGAAAATCAACAATGTATTTCTCATAATAACAATATTTAGACCTACAAAGATAATTTATTTTGCCGACATTTCCCCAAAATCCGAAAATGATTCTTAATTTTGTCGCCAAATCATTCTTAATCATTCACTAAAACAAATTCAAAATGAAGAAGACATTCTTACTGATTGCAGCCCTCCTGATGTTGGGTGGCGCAGCATTTGCAGGCGGAGGCATCGACCTCGCCATTGGTCCGAAAATCGGCTACCAGACCGCCAAGTTGTCGTACGACAAGGCCAACATCAAATCAGATTTCTCGAACCACTTCACTGCGGGTGTCTTTGGGCGTGTCACCGTTGGTCGCGTCTATGTACAGCCCGAGGTGCTTTATTTTAAGACAACCAATGTCTTTGATGCCAGCGTTGTAGGTGTCGAAAGCGACAATCTGTTCAATCTCCCCACTGGAGCCCATCTCAACCTCACACTGAATCAAATGAACCTTCAAGTGCCCATCATGATTGGCGTCAACATCATCGATCTTGACATCGTCACCCTGCGTGCCCAAGTCGGTCCTACGGCCAACTTTACCTTGAAGTCTCAAACATTGTACGACGAGACCTATTCTCTTGAAGGTCAACAATTCGAACTGGACCAGAACAACGCCACCACCGACAAGAATTTCGACACCAAATCCATCTCTTGGGGTGTGCAAGCCGGCTTGGGTGTTGACATTTTGAAGAGAATCACCCTCGACATCAACTACAACTTCGGATTGAGCAAGATGTTCGACAAACTGAACGACACACAACTTGGCGAAACTTTCGATTTCACCAATATCGACAACACCAAGCAGAACCTGTTCATGGTGACCGTCGGCTTCAAGTTCCTTTGATTCACGACGCCATCAATAACAACAAAAAGAGAGCGACTCGGTGAGTCGCTCTCTTTTTGTTGTTACGCTGAAAACCAGTTTTAGAAGAGGACACCTGCTTCGATACCAACGCGGTTTTGAAGCATATTGAGCTTCGTCTCACGCTCACCGACCTTTTCGTCACCATCAAAATAGAACTTGTAATGGTTAGGAGCAATGGAGTTGATGTTGTTGATGAAGTCATGCGAGAAATACACACCGAGGAATACGCGTGTGCTCTCATCAAGAGCATATTGGGCACCGGCACCAATCTTCAAAGAAGTACGGAAATTGCTGTACTCCTTGTTAGAAGCGATATAGGTATCACCATTAAAGTCCTCATAGGAATCCTTCACTTTTACTTTCTGGGCATAGCCGAAGCCAGCACCCACTTGTGCATAGACGCGAAGGGGAAGGTTGCCAAGTTCATTGGTGACCATCTTCAGCATCAACGGAATCTCGTAGACGGTCGACTTGTAATATCTGTCGACGGAGAAAGGCGACACACCAGCCACACTGTCCAAATGGGCATTCTGGAAGCTGTAGTGGCCACGGTTCATATTGACATTGACACCCGTGACAATGGCATAGTTCTCGGCAAAGTAGTATTCAGCGACAAGACCGACACCAAAGCCCGTTCTCACGCCTTCGCTCTTTGCAGCACCCGTTGTTGAACCAGTCCAGTCGAAACCAGGACCTAATTTTAAACCAAAGGCAAAGCCCGTGTTTTGCGCTGAAACACCCAGCGACATGGCCAGCAGAAGGCCAATGATAAGTAAGTTTTTCTTCATTTGTTTATAGATTTAGGTTAGTATTAAACTTCGTTGACAATTCATTTTGGGGACAAAAGTAGTCTTTTTTTTGATAAGGTGAATAAATCATGGAAAATTTCTACCTTTGTAGGACAAATTGCAAGATATTCCTCATTATGAACAATCCCATTCCCAACCGTCTTTTCATCAGAAACAGAGCAAACCTTGCAGCACAACTGCCGTCCAGATCCGTAGCAGTTTTCACCGCCAACGAGCCCATGCCGCGCAATGGCGACGAATTCTATCCCTTCCGCCAACAGTCCGACTTCTTTTACCTTACAGGCATCAACGAAGAAAACGCATTCCTCCTCATCGCACCTGATTATCCGGATGATACCATGCGAGAAATCCTCTTCATCGAGCCTTACGACGAGGTGAGAGCCACCTGGCAAGGCGAGATGCTCGATGCGAAACAAGCCAGCGAACTTTCAGGCATCAAAACCGTCAAAGGAAGCGATGCCTTTTGGATGACCTTGAACGACATCGTTTTCTCGGGCTACGGCGACACTATCTTCCTCAATAGCTACGAATACCCGAAATACGAATGCAATACGGAGACCATCCAACAACGCTTCATAAAAAAAGTCAAGGCGCTGTACCCGATGCACAATTACGGCCGCACTGCTCCGATCCTCAATGCCTTGCGAATGAAGAAATCGGAAGACGAAATCGCCATCACACAACATGCTTGCGACATCACCGCCAAGGCTTTCCGCCGTTGTTTGGAAACCGTCAAGCCTGGCATGTATGAATACGAGGTACAGGCGGAAATCGAGTATATCTTCAAACGCAACAACGCCACGGGGCACGCATACGCACCCATCATCGCTGGAGGGAAAAACGGCTGCTGCCTGCATTACTCCAAGAACCAAAGCCTTCTCCACGACGGCGACCTGCTGCTTTTCGACATCGGCTGCGAACTGAAGAACTATTCCTCTGACCTCAGTCGCACAATACCTATCAATGGTAAATTCACCCCTCGTCAAGCCGACTGTTACAATGCGGTGCTCCGCGTGATGAAAGAGATCACCAAACTCTACCGCCCTGGAGGCACCATCAACGAAATCAACGAGACCACGCATCGCCTGATGGAACAAGAGATGATCAAACTTGGACTCTTTACTGCCGAAGACGTGAAGAGCCAAGACCCCAACAAACCTTTGGAGCGCAAATACCTGATGCATGGCATGTCGCACCACATCGGCCTCGACGTGCACGACAGCATCGACAAGTTCAAGCCCTTTGAACCCGGAATGATACTCACCTGCGAGCCAGGCATCTATATCCGCGAGGAAGGCATCGGCATCCGCATCGAGAACGACCTGCTCATCACCGAAGGCGAACCCATCAATTTGTTTGAGGGATTGCCAATAGAAATCGAGGAGATTGAGGCGGCGATGAAAAAATGATTATTTTTGCAATTAGTTTGGGTTGTAGGGCTGTCACACCGTGGCAGCCGCACCAAAGGTTGCCGTAATACGACAGCCCTACAACCCAAAAAAAAGATAAATCAACAACAAAAACAACCAAATATGTTCGCAAAAGACGTTTACAGTGGCCGTCGCGCCACATTGAAAAAAATGATCTCGAAGGGCATCGCCTTCTTCCCTGCCAACAATGAAGCACCCTTCAACTATCCCGACAACACCTATATCTACCGTCAGGACAGCAATTTCTCCTATTTCTTCGGCCTCAACCATCCCGACCTGGTCGGTGTCATCGATTTTGAAACGGGCGAGGAAATCCTCTTCGGCGTGGAAGTCACCATCGACGATGTGATTTGGTGCGGTCCCCTGCCCTCGCTGAAGGAACAAGGTGAAAAAATCGGCATTACCGACTGCCGCGACTTCAACAAGTTTGGCGAATATCTGCAACAAGCCATCGCCAAAGGACGCAAGATTCACATGCTGCCCACCTATCGTGGCGACACCAAAATCCAATGCGCCGAATGGCTCGGCTGCCCTATTAATAAGGTAGCTGAATATACCAGCCTCGAACTCATCAAGGCTGTCATCGCCATGCGCGAGGTGAAGAGCGAACTCGAGATCGCCGAGATGGAACGCGCTGCCAACACCGCTTATTACATGCACACCACCGCCATGAAGATGTGCAAGCCCGGCATGGTCGAGCAAGAGATTGCCGGTGTGGTGGAAGGTCTCTCCCTCTCGGGCGGAGGCCCTGTGTCGTTCCCTGTTATTTTGAGCGTCGACGGACAGACCTTGCATAACCATGGCCACCACAACGTGTTGAAGGAAGGCCGCATGATGGTTTGCGATGCCGGTGCCGAGACGGAGAACTACTATGCTTCCGACTTCACCCGCACCACCCCCGTGGGAGGTGTGTTCAACCAACGCCAACGCGAGATTTATGAGATTGTGCTCGCCGCCAACCAGGCCGTGGCCGCTAACACGCGTCCCTACATGCCTTACATGGTGATGCACACCCTCGCTTGCCGCACACTGATTGAAGGCTTGAAAGGTGTCGGCTTGATGAAAGGCGACACAGAAGAGGCCCTGATGAATGGCGCCCACTGGCTCTTCATGCCTCACGGCCTCGGCCACATGCTGGGCATGGACGTACATGACATGGAAGGCCTTGGTGAGACCTATGTCGGTTACGATGACGTCACACCTCGTTCCACAAAATTGGGTTTCAGCGGCTTGCGTTGCGGAAAAACGCTGAAACCAGGATTTGTTGTCACAGACGAACCTGGCATCTACTTCATCCCCACCCTCATCGATATGTGGAAGGCCGAAGGCAAACTCAAGGACTTCATCTGCTACGACAAATTGGAGAGCTACAAAGACTTTGGTGGTATCCGCATCGAGGATGACCTGCTCATCACCGAAGACGGCAACCGCATCCTCGGTCGGCCAATACCAAAGACCGTGGCCGAAGTGGAAGACATGTGCGCCCAAGGCCGAGAATGGATACATTTGGCAGGATTGTACTAAAAACGAAAACAAGCGAGGCAATGCCTCGCTTGTTTCATTTTAAAACTCCATTACCAATTTGACATTGACATACCGTGGCGTCAAATAATTGTTCACTCCATAGTATCTGTTGTCAATGTATTTCACCCAAGTGAAGGAAATCGTGTTGGGGATATCCAACAGGTTGAAGACATCCACGCTGATGAACATATTGCGCACATAGCGCAGCGGATTCCCTTTGCTGAAACTGCTGGCTTCGCTAATGAGTTGTTTGCTAAAGCCAATATCGACACGGCGGTAGGCAGGATAGCGACCTTGGGGATTGTAAAAATCGGAGTTGTCACTGTTGTAAGGCAATCCCAAACCGAAATTCAGAGTCATATTGACACGCCAAGTCGGAAAGTTAGGGATATAATCCTGGAAAAACAACGAGAAGTTAATCAACTGGTTCGACGGGCGAGAGTGCCAGCCTAGGGCAATGGTATCGGCCACTTGATCGTCAGAATGGTTATAGAAGGGTAAACGTTTGCCCTCGGCATCCACAAGATAATAGTCGCCTCTGATATCTTCACGCGTGTTCATGACGGAGAGGCTCGCCCAACTATCAATACCCTTCACAAATTCGCCATTTACCTTGAAATCGAGACCTGTAGCATAGGCTCGCGCCGACTGGTCAGCATAATAATGGATGCGCACATTGTCGATATCATAGGGAATGACATGGGTGAACCACTTAAAATACAACTCCGAAGTGAGGATGAAAGGTCTGTTCCAGGCCCTAAACTTGAAGTCGTTGCCTGCCACAATCTGATATGAGCGTTGTGCTTCGGCATCTTCGTAAAGGCTTCCGTCGCGGTTGCGGATCTCCCTATAGAACGGCGTTTGGTTATAGACACCACCCGATAGGCGGTACACACCTCGCGCTGTTCATCTTCAGGCTTGTAAGCGATGCCCGCTCTCGGACTGACATACACCTTTTTATTGTAGCCCCAATAATTGGCCCTCAATCCGCCTGTGATGACGAACTCTCCTTTGTCTTTGTACGGAATTGTCCAAGCATGTTGCATAAAACCATCCAAATTATTAACAGAAAGCCTATTGTGAGACTTGTGCGCGAAATCAACACCAATGTCGGGCAACTCCAATGGATAGCCGCCAATCACATCGGGAGAGTGAGGCAAAGTGTAACCAGCCGAGTCGAACACCTGCCACTCATTCAACTTGTCATCAATATCCTGGTGTTGAAAGCGCAAGCCCCATTTCAACAAGTTGTTGTCGTATGCATACATGCCTTTATGGTCGAGGTTATAGACTTGGGCATAGAAACCGTTGCGAGCATGTTTGGTGAGCGTGCCGACATCATAGTTTTCAATGACTTCACCAAACTCTTCCGATCCGAAAGAAGTGTTGCGAATACCAAAGAAATACTGTTCCTGAAGGTCGAAAGTCTCCGTTTCATAGGCAGAATAAGCAGATGCTATCCATCTTAAACTTAAGTCTTTATGAGGCTTATAAACCAATGTCATGGCTCCGAGGCCGGTAGAGTAGTCGTCCACCTCCTGCCCATCAAAATAAACGGTGGCACGCATAGGCATGTCGATGGTACCGACATCGATAGTGGCATTTTGCGGGATGAGCATGTATTTGTTTTGCGAATAGTAGCCAAGCAGCGACAGTTCCCACTTGTCGCTCAACTTGTAGCTGAAAAGAGCCTGTGCATCGGTGAAGTTAGGCTTATAGTCACCCTTTGTGTTCATCATGCCAAGAGCCAAAGCGGTGTTTTTGTAACGGGCTCCGACCAAATAACTGAACTTCTCGTCTTTCGTGGCGCCTTCCACATGGGCTTCTGCGCCCAATAGGCTCAAACTCAACGAACCAGCCATTTCAGTGGGTCGCTTGTAGGTCACATCCAAGACTGACGACATCTTATCTCCATATTCGGCCGCGAAGCCTCCTGCTGAAAACTCAATATTGCTGACCAATTGCGAGTTGACGAAACTCAAACCTTCCTGTTGTCCAGAACCTACGAGAAACGGGCGGTAGATTTCGATACCGTTGACATAAATCAGGTTTTCGTCAAAGTTACCACCTCGCACGCGGTATTGCGAACTCAATTCGTTGTTCGACACTACGCCAGGCAATGTCTTGATAAGCGTTTCAACGCCACCACCCATGGTGGGCAACAAAGTGGCTTGCTTTGCATTGAGTCGAGTCAAGCTGGAGGCATCGGTAGCACGGTCGCTAATGACAGCATCGGGGAGCACTGTAGCGGTAGAGTGCAATGTCATGTCGAGCTTGCGCTTCTCGCCTTTTTTGAGGCGGACCGTCGCATGCTTCTGCTCATAGCCAATAAACGAGAAATGAATGGTAAGGGTAGTATCCGACAACAGCGACAATTCATAGTATCCTCTTGCGTTGGTCGTATAGCCCACCAACAAATCAGGGACGACCACATTAGCCATCTCGATGGGATGGCCCTGCTCGTCGGTCACTTTGCCGTAAACCGTAGCCGTCGGCAGTTGTTGGGCCCTGGCCGCAAAAGCAAACAGCATCAAAGCTAGGAGTATCAACTTGGCTCGCATGAAAGGATAACTAAAAAAACCATGGATTATTATCTGCGTGGACTTCTTTTGTCCAAACAAAAAAAACTGCTGCGCAAGGCACAGCAGCTCAGATATCTTTTACATGGTAATATGAATTACCAACGTTCCAGATTACCCTTTTCGGAGGCTTCAAGAATAGCGGCATAAACGCCCTTCTTGTTGATGGTGCGCAAACCGGCAGCAGAAACCTTCAGCACGATCCACTCATCCCATTCCGGCACATAGAACTTCTTGATTTTCAAATTCGGTTCAAACGTTCTCTTCGTCTTCTTGTTGGAGTGAGAAACATTGTTGCCGTGCATGACCTTTTTACCTGTAATTTGACAAACTTTTGACATGACTCTTTATCCTTTATTGATTTATAATTGCTATTTTATCCTTTTTTGGGGCTGCAAAAATACAAAATTTTTCATTTCCCAACCTCTTTCCTTAAAAAATGCCTCAAAAAAGTTTTATTTCACATGCACATCCACCTGCGGGAAAGGTATGTTGAGGCCTTCCTGGGCAAAGGTTTTGTACACTTTCTCGTTCATGGCGAAAAACACAGTCCAATAGTCGGCAGAATTGGCCCAAGCCCTCACGATGATGTCTACCGAGCTATCGTTGAGTTTGCCAATCTGGACAAACGGTTGGGGGTCTTTCAAGATAAGTGGATCTTCGGCGCAAAGACGGCTTAACACGGCTTTGGCCTTATCGTAATCATCGCCATAGGCAATAGAGAACGTCCAATCGACACGACGCGTTTTCTGTTTGGAATAGTTCGTCATCACCCCGGTAGCGAGGGCGCCATTGGGCAGGATGACCTCTTTGTTGTCCATCGTCAGCAAATGCGTATTGAAGATCTGTATCTCGTTCACCTTGCCTTCCATCCCTTGAGCAGAAATAAAGTCGCCCACCTTAAAAGGCCTGAACATGATGATGAGCACTCCACCGGCAAAATTCTGCAAAGTGCCACCAAGCGACATGCCCACCGCCAATCCTGCCGAAGCCAAGAGGGCTACCAAAGAACTCGTGTTGATGCCCAGTATCCCGACAATAGCCATGATGAGGAAGAAATAGAGCACCACCGACAGCAAGTTGGACAAAAAGCTGTGTAATGTGGCATCACCATGGCGACTCATTAATCCATTGGCCATCCATTTCTTAATCAGTTTGATAATCCAACGCCCCAAGAAAAACACGACGATGGCGGCCACAATCTTGAGTCCCAAGGGGACAAGATAAGTCCGCACCAACTCTGGCAGCCAGTCAGAGACTGGTGTGGTAGTGATATACTTGAGACCCTCGTGCATTTGGCTAAGAGCTGTTGTATCCTGAATGGTCTCCGAAACTTCGGTTACGATGCTGTCGTTTTCCATTTTTTCAAATATTTCAAGGTGCAAAGGTAATGATATTTCGATTATTCTTATTTTAGCAGCCCAAATCTTTTTTATGAGCTTCGAAGGCATCAAGACATATTGCAAAGACCCGAAAAACCGAAACACGGTCAATGTAGGATTATTCATCTTGCTGATAATCAGCTTCCACTTTCTTTATTTGGGGTGGCAGGCTTTAGGGTATTGGCCTATTGGGAAACTCATCCACAAACTCATGGTCGTGTCAGTTGATTTGGTATATCGCCAGTCGTGCTGGCTTCTCGACCATATCTTTCGTGTAGACATCACCACGTCCAACACCCAACGCTTCATTGCCGCCCTCAATGTGGATGGCGGTTGGGCCCGAGTCATCATCGCTCCCGAATGTGCAAGCCTGAAGCAATGGATGCATTGGCTTTTCCTCATGATCCTCTTCCCCGGTCCATGGAAGCACAAGCTGTGGTACATCCCTGCCGGTTTGGTTGTCATCGAGTGGACCAATGCCATCAGAATTTGTGGCATCATGCTCATGCAAATCTATTGGCCCAACATCCACATCCACCTCTTTGGCAGTGATATCAACACATTCCATTTAGGCCATGACTACATCTTCAAGTTCTTCTTCTACCTTGTCATCTTCCTCATGTGGGTGCTCTGGGTGGAGTTATTTTACAACAAGTCATTGAAAGCAAAAACAAAAGCATAAACACTATGAACGATCGACCTATCATTTTCATCCTCGATGCGGGCGGCACGGGATTCAAGTTCTCAGCCGTGCAAGAATCGCGTGAGATCATCGAACCCTTCACCATCCCTTCGGCTGCACCTACTTTGGAAGAAGTACTGCAAAAACTCATCACAGGATTTCATGAATGCGAGACGCGCTGCGGCAACAAGGCTGCCGCCATCAGCTTCTGTTTTCCTGGTCCCGCCGACTATCCTAACGGCATCATTGGCGACTTGCAAAACCTGCCCACCTTCCAAGGCGGAGTGCCATTGAAAGCCATGCTTGAGAACGAGTTCCATATACCCGTTTACATCAACAATGATGGCGACTTGTTTGCCTACGGCGAAGCCTTGAACGGCCTACTGCCCGAAGTGAACAAACTACTGGAGCAGCAGCGTAATCCCAAACGCTACAAGAACCTTTTGGGCGTCACCCTCGGAACAGGTTTCGGTGGAGGTGTTGTTATTAATAAGGTGTTGCTCAACGGTGACAATTCGGCTGGCGGCGAGATCAACCGTCACCGCAACCCTCTCTACCCCACCACCAGCGCCGAAGACAGCATCAGCATACGTGCCGTACGCCGTGTGTATGGACGCGAGGCCGGCATTGCCTTTGAAGACACCCCCCATCCCTATGACATCTACAAGATTGCCATGGGACAGCTGCCCGGTAACAAGGAGGCTGCACAAAAATCATGGGACGAAATGGCCACAGCCTTGGCTGATGTGTTAGCCAATGCCATTTCGCTCATCGACGGCATCATCGTCATCGGCGGAGGATTATCGGGCGCCTGGCCTGTTTTCATGCCAACCCTAATCAAGAAAATGAACGAACCTTTTGCCGACCTCAACGACGGCCACCACTACAGCCGCATGGAAACCGAAGCCTACAACTTGATGGATGCCGAAGACATGATTCGTTTCACTGAAAAGTCCGGGAAGATGGTTAAGGTGCCCTTCAGCGAACAGATGGTATGGTACGACCCCACAAAACGCGTTGGAGTAGGCATTACCCGACTCGGCACCTCGTCGGCAGTGGCCATTGGCGCCTATGCCTATGCCATGGAGCAACTCAAGAAATAGCCTTATCAACACTTGTTGTTGAAAAATAAGCCCCGAAAAAAAATAATTTTTCGGGGCTTATATGATTCATCTTTTTTAATTTCGCAATCTGAAGGAGCGTTTGAAAAAGCGCTTTTGCTTTGCATTTAACATGTTAAATACCAGAGAAATGAGATCAAACCATACACAAATGGAATTGGATGGAGATTTGTTTAGCGGTCTAGATGAAGCCCGAGAGCCTCAACCCGAAGAGCGTCCTTATGACAGAATCATAGAGATCCGGAAAAACACCTCTTTTGCATCTGAGCAGATTGAAAGTCAAAAAGAGGTGCAGATAGTCGACAAAACCGAGCCTCAAATCGAATATCACTCCTACCCCATCGAAGAGGTTAAGGCTGCAGCCAAAGCCTATTTTCATGGCGATGCGCTGGCAGGCGACGTGTGGACCAACAAATATGCCTTGAAGGACAGCGACGGCAACATATACGAGCTCACACCCGATGACATGCACCATCGCATTGCCCGCGAGATTGCCCGCATTGAGCGCCGTTATCCCAACCCGATGAAAGAAGAAGAAATCTTCGAAGTACTGAAGGACTTCCGCTACATCGTACCTCAAGGCAGCCCCATGACAGGCATTGGCAACGACTTCCAAATCTCGTCATTGTCGAACTGCTTCGTCATCGGCAACAACGGCGACTCCGATTCCTACGGCGGCATCATGAAGACCGACCAAGAGCAGGTACAGCTGATGAAACGTCGCGGTGGCGTGGGTCACGACCTGTCGCATCTCCGACCCACTGGCAGCCCGGTGAAGAACTGTGCTTTGACCTCTACTGGCGTGGTGCCTTTCATGGAACGCTTCTCCAACTCCACCAAAGAAGTGGCACAAGACGGCCGACGTGGTGCCTTGATGATGACTATTAGCATCAAGCATCCCGACTCGGAGGCCTTCATCGACGCCAAGATGACCGAGGGTCGCATCACCAACGCCAACGTCTCGGTACGCATCACCGACGAGTTTATGCAATGCGTCAAAGAAGGCAAGCCTTTCATCCAGCAATACCCTATCGACTCGCCCAACCCGAAATACACCAAGGAAGTGGACGCCCGCGCCTTGTGGAACAAGATCATCCACAACGCCTGGAAATCAGCCGAGCCCGGCGTGATGTTTTGGGACACCATCATCCGCGAGTCCATCCCCGACTGCTATGCCGACTTGGGGTTCAAGACCTTGAGCACCAACCCTTGCGGCGAGATACCGCTCTGCGCCTATGACAGCTGCCGCCTTTTGGCCATTAACCTATATAGCTATGTCGACCACCCGTTCACGCCCCAAGCCCGATTCAACCATCAATTGTTCTCCAAGCATGTGGCCATCGCCCAACGCATGATGGACGACATCATCGACCTTGAGATTGAGAAGGTAGACGCCATTCTTGCCAAGATTGCCGCCGACCCCGAGGACGACGAAATCAAACGCACCGAACGCAACCTTTGGCTGAACATCCGCGAGAAGTGCCTGAAGGGTCGTCGCACAGGCATCGGCATCACCGCCGAGGGCGATATGCTGGCTGCCTTGGGCAAACGCTACGCCTCCGACGAAGCCATCGCCTTCTCCACTGAAATACAAAAGTTGTTGGCTTACAATGCCTACCGTTCGTCCGTCAATTTGGCTGAAGAACGCGGCAAGTTCCCGATATATGACGCCAAACGCGAGGAGAACAACCCCTTCATCAAACGCCTGCGCGCCTTGGACGAAGAACTTTACCAGAAAATGTGTCGCGTGGGACGCCGCAATGTCGCCATGCTGACCATAGCACCCACAGGCACCGTCAGCATCTGCACGCAGACCACCTCGGGCATCGAACCCGTCTTTATGGTCAGCTACAAGCGCCGCCGCAAGGTAAATCCCAACGACAAAGACGTTCATGTCACCTTTACCGACGTGACTGGCAACTCGTTTGAGGAATACAATGTGTTCCATCCCAAGTTCGTCACTTGGCTCGAGGTGAACGGCTACAACGTTGATGAGGTTTTGCATTACGATGACGAGAAACTCAACACCGTCATCGCCAAGTCACCTTACTACAAGGCCACGGCCAACGACATCGATTGGGTCAACAAGGTCAAAATGCAAGGCTCGATGCAGAAATGGGTCGACCACAGCATTAGCGTGACGGTCAATGTGCCGAAGGAGACAACCGAAGAACTCGTCAGCCAGATCTACATGACCGCATGGGAGAGCGGCTGCAAAGGCATGACCATCTATCGTGACGGATCGCGCGACGGCGTATTGGTGGCCAAAGAGGAGAAAAAAGAGGTTCCCAAAGCTGACAATAACGCCCGTCCCGACGACATCCGCGAAACGGCTGCCCCTCCGCGTCCCAAGGAACTGGAATGCGACGTGGTGCGTTTTCAGAACAACTACGAGAAATGGATCGCATTCGTCGGCAAGCTGCATGGCAAACCTTACGAAATCTTCTTGGGAAAAGCAGAGGATTTCTTCCTTCCTCCTTACGTGGAGAAGGGTGTAATCATCAGGGAGAAGACCAAGGGCGAGGCTTCACGCTACGACTTCCGTTACAACGACAAGGATGGCTACGAAGTGCTGATGCAAGGCCTGTCACGCTCATTCGACAAGGAATACTGGAACTATGCCAAGCTGATTTCAGGCATCTTGCGCCACGGCATGCCTATCCAATATGTGATCGAGTTGGTGCAGAACCTCAATGTGGAGGAAGAAAGCATCAACACATGGAAAAACGGCATCGCCCGTGCCTTGAAGAAATACGTGCCCGATGGTGTCGTCGACGAGAAAGAGAAATGCCCCAACTGTGGCGAGAAGCTCGTCTTCGAAGACGGCTGCAAACACTGCCGTAATTGCGGTTACTCCAAGTGCGGATAAGGGTAGAAGCAAACAGTTGTTTTTTTTATCTTCATAATGGTGGGTCGCCGGCGCAAAAGCGCCGGCGACCTTTTTTGTCTATGGTTGTAGGGCTGTCGTATTACGGGTTGTAGGGCTGTCGTATTACGGCAGCCGCTGTTGATAAAGCCAGCGGCTGCCAAAATGTGATAGCCCTACAAACCAAACAACGATTGTGCATTGGTCGTTGTTGAGGCAACCAATTCCTCAACGGAAATTTGTAGAATATCCGCAATCTTCTGCGCCGTATGAACCATAAAAGCAGGTTCATTGCGCTTGCCACGACAAGGCACCGGCGCCAGATAAGGCGCATCGGTCTCCAAAACGATCTTATCTAAAGGCAGGTTCGGTAGGAAGTCTTTCACTCCACAGTTTTTGTAGGTCGTCACGCCTCCTAAACCAAGATGGAAGCCCATATCAATATAGGCTTTTGCCTCTTCTTCAGTTCCCGTGAAACAATGCATGATGCCATGTAATCCGCCGTCTTGCTTCTTTCCAAGAATCTTCACCATCCTGTCGAAGGCATTGCGGCAATGGATGGATAGCGGCAAACCAAGTTGCTTGGCCCAACCCAGTTGGGTCTCGAAGGCGTCAAGTTGTTCCTTCTCATAAGTCGCATCCCAATAGAAATCGAGACCGACCTCCCCCACTCCGACATAAATGCCACGCTCCAGTTCCTTTTCCATTCGGGCAAGCACTTCCTTGTAATCATCCTTGACTTCCTCAGGCTGCAAGCCCATCATCACACGGGTACAGTCAGGGTATTGCGCATGCAATTCAAGCATCGGTGCAATGGTCAAGGCATCCACATTAGGCAAGAGCATCATTTTGACGCCTGCATCCAAAGCGCGTTGCACGGTCTCGTTTCGGTCAAGGCTGAATTGATGATCGTAAATATGAGTATGGGTATCGACTAGATACATGGTCGTCAATAAAGGAAGTTATCGTATGGATAGCGAATTGCATGCATATCACGGATTTCCTTGTAGAGCAAATCACGGAATTCCTGATAGTTGTCGCGGTTTTTGGCAGAGATGAAGATGCAGTTTTCGTTCATCTTGGCCATCCAAGTCTTTTTCAACTCATCGTATGAGACATTGCGTTTGGTGGGTGGTGTCAGATCGTCGGGGTCTTTCTCCTCCCAAGTGTAAGCGTCGGTCTTGTTGAAAACCACGATAGTCTTTTTGTCGGCACAACCCAACTCGGCCAAGGTCTGGTTGACGACATCCATCTGTGCCTCGAAGTCGGGATGCGAGATGTCCACCACATGAAGCAGAATATCCGACTCGCGCACTTCATCCAAAGTCGACTTGAACGACTCCACGAGATGATGAGGCAACTTGCGGATAAACCCCACGGTATCAGAAAGAAGAAAAGGCAGGTTCTCCACCACCACCTTGCGCACCGTGGTATCCAAAGTGGCAAAGAGTTTGTTCTCCGTATAGACCTCCGACTTGCTCAGCAAGTTCATGATTGTCGACTTGCCCACGTTGGTATAACCAACAAGTGCCACGCGCACCAACTTGCCACGGTTCTTGCGCTGTACGGTCTTCTGCTTGTCGATATCCTTCAGCTTCTCTTTCAGTAAGGCAATGCGTTCCAAAATCAAGCGACGGTCGGTTTCAATCTGGGTCTCACCGGGACCACGCATACCAATACCACCACGTTGGCGTTCCAAGTGGGTCCACATACGGGTCAGGCGGGGCAAAAGGTATTGGTATTGTGCTAGCTCCACTTGCGCCTTGGCGTGAGCCGTATGGGCATTGGAGGCAAAGATGTCCAAAATCAAACTCGTGCGGTCAAGCACACGGCACTCCAAAGCCTGCTCCATGTTACGAGCCTGCGTGGCACTGAGTTCGTCGTCAATGACAGCAATCTCGATGTTCTCTGCCTTGATATATTGGTGGATCTCCTCCAACTTGCCCGAACCGAGATAAGTCACGCTACTCGGATGGTCCAATGGCTGCACGAAACGCGCTACAGGCACGCCGCCTGCTGTTTCAAGCAGGAAAGCCAACTCGTCGAGGTATTCCTCCGTACGCTCCCGACCCTGTTGCTTGCTGGCAACAGCAATCAACACCGCACGTTCTGGTATTTTTTCGTATGTGATGAAATCGCCCATGTCATTTTATCTTGAGAAACGAGACTGAGAAAGGTAAAAAAACCGACCTTTTGCCGTCATGGCGGAGGAACATCCGCCATCTCCCCAGCACGGAGACAACACCCTTTTGTTTGGGAGATTGCGGGTCATGCCCGCAATGACGGCAATAGGTTCAGCCTCTGTAAACCACTATCAATTAGTATTGTCTAAAACCGATGATTTTACGAACCTCATTCAGCGTCTTCGCAGCACTCTCACGAGCCTTCTCTGCACCCATGCGGGCGATGCGGTCGAGGCGTTCTGTATCTGATGAGAACTCGATGATGCGCTCACGAATAGGAGCGACCGTCTTTTCAAGGTCCTCTGCAAGTTGTTTCTTCATGTCGCCATAGCGGATGGAACAGTCGTTCCACTTCTCGTCGAAGTACTTCACCGTCTCGGGATCGCTGACGATGCTCATCATCGTGAATAGGTTTTGGATGACCTCCGGCTTGGGACTGTTAGGCTCGGTGGGGCCGCTATCGGTGACAGCGCGCATCACCTTCTTGCGCATGGTCTTCTCGTCCTCGAAGAGGTAGATGCAGTTGCCGTCGCTTTTGCCCATCTTGCCACTGCCGTCCAATCCCGGCACCTTGATGGCATCGCCACCAAAATAGTAGTTCTGCGGTTCAGGGAAGAATTCGATACCGTATATGTTGTTGAAGCGGCGGGCGCATTTGCGGGCCATCTCCATGTTCTGTTCCTGATCCTTACCCACAGGTACCCATTTGGCACGATGCTGCAGAATGTCGGCGGCCATCAAAGTTGGATAAGTGAACAAGCCGGCATTCACGTTGTCGGGTTGTTGGCGAGCCTTCTCCTTGAAGGTGGTCACACGACCCAATTCGCCGATATAGGCGTTCATGTTGAAATAGAGATACAACTCGATGGTCTCCGGCACATCACTTTGGATGTAAATCGTGGCCTTTTCAGGATCGATGCCACACGCGAGGTATTCGACCAAAATAGTGCGAGCCGAACGTTGTATATTCTCAGGCTTTGGGTGCGTGGTAAGCGAGTGCCAGTCGGCGATGAAGAAATAGCAGTTGTAGTCTTCCTGCATCTTCACAAAGCTACGCACGGCAC
>Ga0247609_10002065_pt1 | contig 22120 bp, 14 predicted proteins | sample 172DNAGHGlowgp2_FD_193487 | JGI IMG/M metagenome (GOLD analysis project Ga0247609, IMG submission 193487) | Sheep rumen microbial communities from Palmerston North, Manawatu-Wanganui, New Zealand - 1728 DNA GHGlow gp2 | ecosystem: Host-associated > Mammals > Digestive system > Stomach > Rumen ...
CTCCCAAGACCAACTGTTGAGCAGTTGAATGAGTACGACCAACTGAGTGCCAAACTGAGCGACTCTCAGCTTCAAGGTGCCGCTTATGACGAAGTCATCAACAAACTGAACGACCTCATCTCGTCCTACAACTGGGACAACTACGAGTTCGTCGACCCTGTCACTGGCAAGAAGGGTGTCAAGAACGCTGCTGGCCAGATTCTCGTTCCTGCAGATTTTGATGATTTCACATTCTTGGGCGACCATCACGTATTCAACTTGCCCCATCTCGCTGCCAAGAAAGACGGCAAATATGGCGTTGTGGCAGCCGACGGTACTGGCAATGTCCTTGCTGATTTTCGTTTCGACGTTCTCATTTGGTGTCCCTACACTGCCATGTATCAGGCTTGTTGGGATGGTGTGAAGGGTAAGTTTGGATTTGTCACCAAGTACGGAAAGGTGTTCATCCCCAACATACTGACCCAGTTCTACGAACCATGGAACGACTTCATCCTCCTCGAAGCTGATGGCAAATTTGGTGCTCTCGATGCCAGAACATTCCATTTTGTGTTGCCTGAGTATGACCAGATTGATTGGGACCCCGACGAAGATGTGGTTTTCCACAAAGACGGTGTCGAGGGCTATGTCATCGAAGACACTGGCGAGTTCGTCCCCAAGGACCAGTTCGAGGAGGATGAGAAATATGATGGCGCTTACGTCTACAACACCATCATCAACGAATAATGTAAATTATATTTAAACAAACAATTATGTCAAGACAAACATTAAGAGACCGTAACCAGCATGTCATTGGTTACATCGATGTTGAATTCAGTGGACGCCAGTGTCTGCGTGACAGTAACAATCACGTCCTTGGCTATTACGAGCCAGGGCGCAATCAAACCCTCGATTCCAATTACCATGTGATTGGTAATGGTAACATCCTCACAACTCTCCTTTAGGAGATGATAACTCACAGAATTATTACTCATATTCAGGAAAAGCGCCCAGTCGTGAAGACTCGGCGCTTTTTGCATGTTATTCTGATAGTTGGTCACTTGAACCGCCATCGTTCCAGTTCTCGTAATACTTTGCATACAGTCTTTTGGCCAATTCTATCTTACCCGACCTTCTCATTACCTGTTTATAGTTAAGCATAAAATCTCGTGTCGGTAAGTCCTTCGTATATTTTACGAGACTCTCCGGCACAACAATTTGCTCTGGTTTAACCGCGATAGTCGTAATGCTATTCCTACCTCCCGTTGATCTTATCTTGTACTGTTCAAGTTCGTCATTGCTGCACACCTCGCCGAAGAATTCCGAGGCCTTTCTCACCTCGTTCGAATACATCCAGTTGGCGTATTCATAGCTATAGCCTATATTTCCGTATTCATCTTTCATAGGGACCTCGCTATATATGAACTTCTCAATCCATTTGTCCGGTCCTTCTTCGTCATTCAAAAGGGAAATGTTGGCCAAACTGACAAGTCTGTCTCTTCCATAACAGAAGAAACGAGCCATCAGTCCCTGCACGGAATCTTTGTTTGACACCAGCAAGAGCAACAACAGATAGCAGAACTTCCGGCGATCAGTACCAAATCTAACGTTAGATTCCGTGCCGTCTGCATGGTGGACGTAAATATCATATCTTCCCATCTTTCCACGATGACCAAGGTCTCTTATTTCTATATAGGAGTCGTTCGTTCCTCCTGTTACCTCTGCTTCGTCCTCGATTTTGTTTATCAAGTCGCTTACCGAAATACCTTTATGATTCTCATCGTTATACCCCAGTCTTTCCGCCATTCTTAGCAGAGCCAAGGCCTTCGATGAACTAGAACCGCCACTACCGTTTCCTGTATAGTTCAATGTACCGAGCATGTAATAAGCCTTGGCATAATGAGGTAGGTTCTCTTCATCAAGAGGATCTTCGATGAATATACGTCCACTCTCATCTTCGTGAGTAATCATGGTGACAAGATTCTCTCTGTACTCCTCTTCGGCATTACATACCGCTTCCAGTATCTGAGCAGCGTACTTATCGTCGCATTTTGTTCCCCAACCTTCAATCAGACACTCAGCCATAGAAACTTTTGAACGCAAGTCTCCCATTTCGGATCCCTTCTGATATAATTCAAAGGCTTTCTTCTCATCCTTCTCTACACCAAGCCCTTTTCTATGACAATCACCAAACGGCGCGAAAGCAGACCTTTCTCCATTTTCACAACTCTTTTTTAGCCAGTATGCTGCTTGAGTGTAATTCTGTTCCACACCTTTACCTTCCATATACATCTCTCCAAGCACTTCCTGACTGTTAGCATAGCCAAGATTAGCAGCTTTTGTATGGAACTCTGCTGCTTTGTTATAGTCCAGCTCAACTCCGCGTCCCAAATAGTAGCAGTTCGCAACATTGCTCATGGCTTCCTGGTTCAATCTTTCTGCTGCTTGCGAATACCAGTAAAAAGCCTTTTCGTAATTTTGAGCTACACCTATTCCACGGGCATACATATTCCCTATATTATTTTGAGCATGGTCTAAACCATTCTCAGCAGCCTTCTCATACCATTCTGCCGCTAGCGAATAATCTGGTTCAATCCCGACCAATGGTAATCCGTAGAAATAGAAATTTCCTAATCTAAATTGTGCATCGCGGTCATCCTCGGTAATAGCCAGTTCATAATATGAATCGTAAACTTCTTGATCCATTTTCTTTGCCATTTCCAAGTCCTTCTCAACCACAAGGCCCTTTTCATAAAATGTTGAAATAAGTAACTTCGATTGGTTATCACCAATCTTAACACCTCGCTGATAGAAACTGAAAGACTTTTCTAAATCTTTCTCCACATACTCTCCTACAAAGTACAAGTCACCCAATTCCACAAGAGCCGCAGGATAATTCTCTTCGGCAGCTTTTTCAAGCCAATAGAGAGCCTTCTCTATATTTTGGCTCACGCCATAACCGCGCTCATAGTTCAGTCCCGTATCAAACATGGCCCTGACGATGCCCGCTTTAGCAGCCTTTTCGTTATAGAATGCCGACTTCTGGAGATCGGTTTCTGTACCATGGCCCCAAAAATAGCACATGCCAAGATTATCCATGCAATCTGGATCACCTGCTTTTGCTCCTTTCTGATACATCTCAAAGGCCTTCTTGTAATCCTTTTCTACACCATTTCCCTCAAAGTAAAGGTTCCCCAAATCACAATATGCCTCGTCTACACCTTCTGCGGCAGCCTTTTCAAAATACTCTTTTGCCTGTGCATAGTCTTCCTTTTCCATGCAATCCCAAGCTTTGTTAAACCATTCGTTCTCTACCATAAATCGTTTTTTTTTAATCAAAAAAGAAATTAGCAACCTACTTTAGATAGTGCTTCTTTAAATAACAAATAAACTCGATTAATCTGCTGTTAATCTGTAAGAGAAGTCCTTGGGGTCAATTTTTAGATTGTCTTTGAGAATTTTGTTTTGTGCAGGATTCATTGATGGCAGGAAGGCCATGTAATTTGTAACAGCGGTTTGTATTGCTGATATACTAGCTTTGTTTTTTACCCAATTTTGAGGTATGAATGTTCGATTCTGAGTTGCTGCATTTTCCGATTCAGAATTAAACGCACTATTCATACAATTAGCTGCTATGGCAATTACTTGGTCAACCATGTTATTCCTTAATGCTATTTGATAGCAAGCATTAGGAGAAGGAACATTGTTATTGCCGTTTATTTTCGCAAAAATACTGGAGACTGCAAATAGGAAATGATATGGTGCATAAGCTTTCATTGTAAGGATGGTTTCGTTCAAAGACAAAGGATTATCATCAGTCCAAATATCCATTATCTTATTCATCCAGAATGTTAAAGCATACATGTCCTCTGGCAGATATTCATTTTTGAATAGTGTATCAAAATACTTATCAAATATTTTGGTTTCGCCGTAGGACAAATTTGGCCTTTGTGAGTACCATGCTATAAGATTCTTTCCTAAAGAAGCTAATTCTACAGTGTATGTTTTATCTTTATCTCCAGGAGTTATGTCACCACGTTTTGTCGCAAAATAGCCTTGTGGGTATTTTTGTTCATAGGCTTTTTTAAGCCTTAGAACACGCTTATCATTACTCCGCAAGTCCCTTGCCTTAACTGCACTTTGAGTATTCGTGTTTGTACTAATAGAGTCAGCTCGATCATGTTGAGGAATCTCATAGAACCTAAAGAGGACGTATGAACTATCTTGTTTCTTAACAGTTTCGCTACAATCGACAATGGTATTCAAAGACTGGCAGCCATTCACAACACTTAATCCATGCAATTTTACTCGTCCATTCTCTATTTCTTCCATCTTGTTGCAGATTGCTGTAATTCCATTATGGTAGAAAAAGAAATCAGAACATCTATCACTCATAATCGTCTTCTTAATTTTTTTGTTGACGGTATTGCTATGACCTAAACTTTGTCTAACATTCTTCTGGAATAAGGTACCATTCTTAATCCCTGGCATCTTAATACATTCTTTCAGAGGCATAGCAGCCATTAAGACACGTGTTCCAGAGATTTCTGTAAATAGATATTTCCCTTTTTCAAGTTCAACAACGTGATGGATGCTTGGATTATCCTGCTCCATTGCACGATAATAATTATCTTCGATGTCTGTCAGTTCTACAGCAATGAATTCTGCGTCAAATTTGGGGTTATCTTCTTCTGCGAGGGAATTCTGGAAAGCAATAATATCTTTTCTCGCTTCATCTGTAAAAGAAGAAGTTGTAATAAGTTCATAAACTATAGAATAGCCATCATTTTCAAGAGCATTTGATATTTCACCCAGTTTTATTTTAAGTTTTGGATTGGCATTATCTTGGAGTGTAGCAAAGTCACAGCATAACTGGCGATGAGCCGATATCACTTCCCTAACAGGGTTGCATCGATTGTCCCGGAAGTGTAATACTTCCCTTGAATGATGAAGATCTTGCCTTCATCGTCATCAATATATACAGCGTCTATCTGCTTGTCATTTGCACCATCCGTCATAGCATCTTTAGCCTGCATGGCATCAAGAAGATGTATATTTCTTAAATACCAAGCTACAAAACGTTGACCATCATTAGGAAAATGTTGCTGATAGTAATCGTTTTTTATTTCATTCTGAATTTTATCCAATATGCTCATTTTTCCAAAATTTTATCTGTTCAATAGTTCATTATTCCTTGCAAGTATACTCATTTCCGAAAAGGAATAGTTATGCTTTCAGAACCTTTTCCAAATATTCTATTTCATCTTTCTGCGTAGGGCTACTTAGTGGTGTTCCAACTTCGATACTACGTTTTGCCTTGGTAACAATCAGGTGAGCAATATTCTTCTTATGTTCAGCGCCAATTACCGCATAGGTCTCTATTCTGCTAGTATCTGGCAGGAATGGTGATCCTTGATTGGCTGCAGATGCAGTAGTACCATAGTCAGATATAGCATGTAGCTTCACGGCCTCAATTCCGTTACTGTCCACACTATAGCCAACAAGGAAGTCTGTCGCGTGCATCAAGAATATGTTCTTTGGTTTGTCGCCAGTGCGACTCCAACCGTTCTTCTGGATAACATTGAGATTTGCACCTTTCCTGAAATCGCTCAGTTTTACGGTATTCACCCTGTTGGTGTCATAGCAGAAAGCCAATATCGGATCACTAAGATTCTTATAGACGGGGACTTGCATATACACATTGGTTTCCGAAGACTGCTGACGTGAACGTTTCCAAGTCCCATCATTATACCAGATTATCCAGTAGTCAACTTCTCCAAGAGACTTCGGCTTGGGTAAATCTTTGGGGATGGCTCTGCGTTCATTAATAAGACTGCGCATAATCTGCTTCATAGCATCCATATCAAAACCACCACCACTTGCAGAAAGACCATCTGTATCTAGAACATCCTTAATAGATATGGTCATACGCTCTGTGATAAAGAAGGTAATCTCGTCACCTCTCAGCAGCTTAAGCCTATTCCCCTGTCTGATATACAGTTGTGTACCTGACAGGAATATAGGTCTGCGAGCAGGCTGAACATCAATCTTGCAATAAGTCTGTTTTTCTAATGATTCAAACTTTATATCCATAAGTGAATTGGCCAGACTGGGGCACAGACGGTCTATTGTATTGCGGATTTTCAACTCATATCCATCTTTGTCCTCCTTATAGGTTCCGTTGAAATCATCCTCCTCGTCATCGTTCAGGAATTTGTAGTCCCCGTCTATTCCAATTACTTTCTTCGACTTGTCATGAACACCAATATACAGCGTACCGCCCTTGGTATTCATGAACGCTGTCAGTTCTTTCAGTATATTATACAGCTGTTTGCCTATATTTGCTTTTCCCTCTCCTGGGGGGAAGGCTATCGAGGTCTTTAGCTCCAGCGTCTGATTCTCGTCACCCACATTCAGAACGGGAAGACTGTTCCACAGAGCAGCCAACTTGTTTTCAGTATCATCCTTCGTATCTTGTACAGCTTTGTCTATTGGTTTCTTGTCAGCATGAGCTACCTCTTTCAGTTTCAAGTTCCCTTTGTCACTAAAACCAGCAACTTCCAAAATACAGGAGTCTCCAATTTGATATTTCTGTTCGCCCTTGAAGAACATCCGATGGGTAGAGAAATCATCTTCAAGTACATAGAAAGTCACCTTTGTATGAAAGTCCTCTTTCACATCCGTCACTTCAAACGCATAGAGCTTTCCTTCCTGATAGTGTTCGCGGTTCAGGCGTGCTTCGTCCTGCACGAACTTTATCTTTCCAAACACATCGATACTTTTAACTGTCACATATAGTGTATCAGGCAGACTGTCGTACTGGCACTTCAAGATGTTATATACCCGATATTCCTTGTTCGGATCATCGTCATGGAGTGCAATATAATTATAACCAGCGGAGTCCTTACGGATATCCACCACTGTCATCTCATACTGTTTACCTACTTCGTAGTTCATATGTTATAGTTTTAAATTGCTTCAATCTTAATGTTCAACTTCAAATATTCTGCTATTTGAAACAGATACTGGGCCTTTGTGGGATTTGAAAAATAGACGTAAACCCACTTATTGCCTTCCTGCTGTTGCCAGCGTTTTCCACCGTCTTTGCGTTCTTTCGTGTCAACGAGATTATAGCCAGAACAATAGATGCCAACCTTAGCCACATTATCTAAGCCAATATATTTCAGGGCTTCAATAAAAGTTTGGATGGCATTTTTCTCTTGGAATACCTTGCCGTTTACCGTGATGCGTAAATCACGCTTCATAGTTTCTTTGGTATTCTGAGGTGTAATAAGGATCACACCAGATGGAGTGACAGACGAGGTGACTGGCTGTGTTATTGGCTTGGCCTTTTGTTGTGGTGTATGAATGGGGATGAAGGATAATTCATCAGCCACTTCTACATCTCCGTTCGTATCTTTCTTAATTGCCAAATAAACCTCACATTCCAAATCACGAAGGAGGCTCTTGGCATATTGCTCCAGTTCAGGAATGATTTTCGATGTAATAAGCGACTGTTCTAAATCTTCTATTTCATCTTCCAACTCGTCCTGAACATTAAGATGTTTGCGCTTCAGGCTTGCCCTGAGAGTATAATCCTCTTTGAGCGTTTCAAGTACCTTATTCATATCATTCATCTCAATAAAGATTTAATCGTAATACTATTTTTGTTTGCTCTCACCAGCTTAACCTCGTCATAGAAGTAGGCCACGTTTTCATCATCGCATTTAAATAGGAATATTCGGGGAACTCTGCTGTCGTATTTCTCCTGATACTTCCGCATAAAGTTAACTGCATTTGCAGGTATCTCGTATCCATTTCTAGAATCCAAGCCGTCTAAAATATCTGGATGCATAAAAACAAACAGCGCTTTGCGACGGAACTGGTATGATGTACCACAATTTAATGCAATTGGACCAGTGAACACATCATGTAAAGAAACTCTATCCCCTTCTTTCCAGTAAAAGTAACGATTGTTGTAGGAGAACGAATTAATCCTTTTCTTCGCTTCTGAATGGACTTCAACCTTCTTTGGGGCTACGGGAGTCTCTTCTTTGTAGCTCTTTGTTCCTTCAAAAATCAGGTTCTTATCTATACCCAGGACTTTGCAGAAGTGTTGCTTTTGTCCCATTGGTACAAGTACTTTTTTGAGATATTTACAACCAATGAAAATCGAAGGCTCTATAATCTTTGGAACCCCTTTAAATACTACTTCTTCTAAACCAGATTTGCAGAAAGCGGCAACACCAACAAATTGAACAGAAGCAGGAATACATATATGCCGTAATGACACACAAAAGCTAAATGCTGCATCACCGATAAATGATAAATTATCGGGCAGCAATATCTTCGAAAGTAATTTGTTCTTTCGGAAAGTAATACTGTTTATCGTGTCATTATTGACAACAAAGCATCCCTTATCTGTCATATACTCCTAATCTTCATCATCTTCATCACTATCATCGTTGGATTGGAAGTCTATATATCCGATATTCTCCCTCTCATCTTTAGAAAGGTTATACAAGTCGAAGATACGTTGATCAATCGCTCTTGCTTTTTCAACGGAATATTCATTCTGAATGTCGAGAACTAACTCTCTAAACTCATCATTTATTTCATCGGAGACTTCTATTACTGGAATTTTATCGAAGAATATCTTACTTAATTCCCTAGAGCCACCAAATAAAACAGGGAAATTATCAAAGAAGCAAAACTTGAACAAAGAAGAGTTAAAGAACGCTGTGAGGAAAGAGATGTGTTCACCTGTTATTATATAACATTTCTGATTTGTGAAGAATTTGTGCTCGTCGTAATAGAATGGCATGAATTTCGTCATATTAGGATAAATAATCTTAGGCTTATCAAACTCTTCTATATACGCACAATTTCGAAGGTTATATGGAGTTTCTCCCTTGTCATAGCGTTTTGAAAGTTTATCAATATATCTGTCCATAAAATTCTTAACAGAGGGATATTCATCAATATCTATTCTTTTGAATTTCCCTTTTACACCATTATGGCTGTTAATAAGATACATACCTTTCTTATACCATGAATTCCCATACTTCCTCACATCTTTTCCTCTAAGTATGGGGCGTATCAAATTCGCAGTTCGAGTTCGCTCCTCTTCTGTAACACAGTTATCAAGAATTGCGTCTCTTGTTTCTTTATCTATGATAAATGCTTTGTTGAAACCTGTAAGAATACCGCGATTAATTACGATATCCCACATTTCAAGAGGTTTTCCTTGAATTTCAACCCTCTTTTTGATGTTCCTGATCTCATCTGGCATAATTACCCAGTTCTCTGTCCCATCGAAATGACAATTCAACTTATTCTTTGCCACATACGAGGCGATCATATTAGGATTAGAGAAGTCCTCTTTTACCTGAGTCGCCAACAAATTATTGCTATTTTGGGCATTGGCAAATAAGAGAATGTTTGTCATTACAGTAGCACTTTCAAAAACATGCGTTTCACCAAAGTCAATCAATAGCATTGGATTTGTCCTCTTTGTAAAATAGCCTCTAAGAAGTTCTCCGTAACCAGCTCTCATCCATTTATTGGATGTTATATAAATCAAAGAACCATTAGGCTTTAGCAGTTGATGTCCTCTTTCATAAAACAACTCATAAATGTCACCACCACGGTCAAATGTTTTAAATTTGCATGGTTCATACAATTTGGCAAGTTTACCCTTTTCTGCCTGCAGCTGAATATAAGGAGGATTACCAATGACTATATCAAAACCTTCTTCTATTCCAAACATCCACTTTGGGTCAAAGAACGGAGATTTCCCATTCTGATCATAAGGATTCCACATTGCCATCTGATATGCGCTTTCACTGGCAATGACATTATCAGATTTCAACATCTCAATCAGTTCGTCACGAAGTTCTTTGTCACGATTACGCAATTTCGTTTTCTGATATACTGTTTTAGCCATGAAATGTTCGTGGCGTACTTGTTGAAGTTTCTTCTGTAGCTCAATTACATCCTGCTCAAAGAGTCCATATTGTTGTGGCCTCTTCAGTGAAATTAGGGAGTCAGCAGTTACAAAGTGGGTTTCAAGGTTTGGTAAGTTGGGTATACCAAAGTTTTTGTCTGGATCGCTTAAGTCAGCCTCACAATCGCAAATCAAAGATATAAAGAATCGTAGCTTTGTTATTTGTGCAGCTATTGTCTGTATATCGCCACCGAAGATACAATTCTCCATGATGGCAAGTTTTAACTCATATTTTGAGCCTTCCGCATGGAGATTCTGCAGAATCTCTACAATTCTATTGAGCATTCCCATTGGGAAAGCTCCTGAGCCACATGCAGGATCAAGTACCTTTATAGACTTTAGTTTGCCTATAATTTCTTCATAGAAAGGTTCTTTTGAAGCGTCATATTCGAATTCGTCAGAAAATAACTCTTTTACTTCTTCTGTGTTACCAAGATATGTCTGAAGGCTGACATCAACCATATAGTTGACTATTTCTCTTGGTGTATAGAAAGAGCCACTTTGGTTACGTGCTGTATCTTGAGTTTCTGGATTGTATACACCTAATAGGTTCTCAAACACCTTTCCCAAAAGTTCAGGATCAAGTGCAACTAACTGCTCTGATGGAGAATTTTCTTCTACGGTAAAGTTGTACCTTCTGAAGATTGAAATAATACCATCCTCTGGGTCAAAAAATAATTTGTTTGGTATGAAAGCTCTTTTTGTGAAATGTCCATTAACTATGGTGTTATTCCTACTAAAGCCATCATGAAAATAAGCCTGATCAACTCCATCGCTGGTTTTGTTTTTGTCCAGACACTCAAAAAGACCACCATTAATGAATGGGATAAACTCAAATAGACTGAGAATCTTATCCTCGCTTATCTTGAAGAGTTCTGGATAGCGATATTTAGATTTTACATCGGGCTTATCCTTCATCTTTGCAAAGCATCGCCGTTCTACTTGCTCATTTCCATCTTTGTCGTAGGTAATGGTCTTAATTGGTCGATTAAGTGTAGCAAAGAATAGATTCTGAAGAATGGCTTGATAATAATTTCCTGAAGTCATACTCTGAGAGTCGAAATCAAGTAGTATATGACTGAGCCGTTCCTGATTAAATAAATCATCAGGAACCAAATCTTTCTGTTTAATAAACCATACAAACATCAAACGAGTTATCAGACGAATCATCTTAGTGTCCAAATGGTCTGTATCGTCTTCTGTTGTTGCCGGATTATTGGGAAAATAGACTCCTGTTGTTGGATCAAGTGCCCATGTGTACCAGTTAAACAGATCGTTATAGAATTGCTTTGTAAGTGCTTCAACAGAGAATGCGTCGCGGATGTTGGAAAAACTAATACCTTTACGCTGAAGTTCAAAAAAGCGCTCTACGGCTGTGTTATAATAGTTCTCCGCATCACCAAAAACGAAGGTAAATCTTTTTGGTGAGGTCTTTTCGCCACGCAAGTCGGTTATAAACGATAAACGCCAATGATTTCCATCGTCAAAGACTGCTATACCTGCATCAGAGTCAATTTTTATGTATCTGTCAATAAGTTGGCGAAGTCCTACCTTCCGGCGGTCAATTGAACTATTCATCTTCAGATAGAAGAAACTAATTTCATATGTATCGGATGTAGACAACGTACCCCAATAATAACCGGTTCCCTCTTCTGAGTTGATGTCTAATGGCTCAGGATTTCTTTTCAACGTCTGTGCTTTAAAGAAATTGATGATGAAATCAGTCCAAGTGCTTACATCAAACTTCGACTGGAAAATATCCCGTATCTGTTCTTTTGTGTATGCCATAATTATTCAAATGTTTCAGATGTAACAATCATTGGGTCACCAAAATCTTCGTCCTTCTTTTGACGAGACTCAGGAATGTAGTATTTGCTATACAGATTCTCTATTATAGGAATAATTTCGGTCGAATGGTCTGTCATTTTAGAACCATCCTTTATCATTTTGTTGACTTGTTGAGTCAGGCGATTAATAGCCTTGGTAAGACCAGTAAAGACACCTGCTTGAACATAAGTTTCAATGATAAGTATCTTGTCAAACACCTCATCATTGCGATAGGCTCGCTTTAATTGACGTATCAATGCCAATGCTTTTGTACCATTATCATTTCTCCTGGCCGTCAAAGTTGGAGCAGCATTGTCCTTCTCGTCATCTTGAATATAACTGTTGAAGGCTTTTTCCACATGCTTGTAATGAATATCTTTTACCGCATCAAAATTGCCAGTTAACTCACTTCTATCAGCCCTTAAGATTTCTGCAGCTTCTACGAATTCCAATTTTTCAGGCGTACCATCGCCTACAACTTTGTAGAACTGGCTCTTTAGGCCCTTGCTGATATATACAATGCTTGTCTTTGGCTCAACACCCGGTTTGCGGTTTTCTTCTTTCCTGACAGTTCTACTCTTAATGGGTAGTTCCTTGATCTTCTTATACAGTTCAGGTTCATTAGCATACAGATTTCGTACCTCTCTCAGCATCTCCAGCTGTTTGTCGATATTGTCACGTACATTCTCATCGAATAGTTTGAAATCGTGTAATATCTCCTGACGAGTATATATCTGGGCGTCTTCGCCAAGGGCAGTATGGAATCCTTGCAATTTCAGCAAGGCATTCTGATAGAGACCTATCTGATCATTGCCTTCTTCAGATGGATAGAACATATAGTTGTAAATATTATCAGCTACGGAGCCAATTCGATTCACACGGCCAATTCGCTGCATAAGTCGAGTAGCATTCCAAGGTGAATCGTAATTAACAATGATGTTTGACCTGTGAAGATTAACACCTTCTGCCAGGACATCTGAAGTTAAGATGATATTATAAACATCAAGCTTGTCACCTTTATAATTGGCATCGAAGTTCTTGTTAATGTCATCTTTCACAGCCTTTCTATTAGCAGCACTGACAAAAAGGATATCTTTGCGCTTAAGCTTTCGTTCCAGCTCGTCCTTTAGGTATTTTAATGTATCGACGCTCTCAGAGAAAACAACAAGTTTTCCTGTGACATTCTTTTTCTTATCAAAGAGTTCCTCCTTTAATAACAAGATGAATTTATCCAGTTTAGGATCAACTTCCACTTTATCCCAAGCAGAACAAAGAGCTTCGAGCTTCTCAGCATCTTCTTTAAGAAGATTGAGGAGACTGTCTGTAAAATCAGACGATTTATACACGAAATCTTCTTTGGCAACACCTTTATTTGCAATATTCTCAATAATTTCGTCAAGCTCCATATCTTTGCTCATCATTCCCTTAACGTCGTAATCGGGAGCAATAAGTACCTTATCTTCATTGAACATTTTTATCATGTCGTTTGTAATACGAAGGAAGGTGTGAAGTGATGACTTGAAAGCGGCAAAACTACTCTCCAATCGTTTTACCATATGGACACGATAAATGGCAGCAAGCAGATTAGTGATATGCTGTGCTTGTTTATACTTCTCCTTTGCTTCGCCTGTCAGGAATTCAATTGCCCTGTATCGAGCATAATTGATACCTTTTCCTTCAGGGTTTTCTTCGGAACGAGTATCCATGAGCATATACATCGTATGGTAGAAAAGAGTTTTAAGCTCTGGCTCCATTTCGTAGATACACTCTTGGGGTTGCTCAATGTGGGGGAACTTGACTTTTTGCCTATCAAGGTCTTCTTTGTATTCCTTGTTATTCAGGAGGTTCTTGCGTGTACGGCGGACCAAGATCTTATCCAGAATCTCTGTGCGCATCTCCTCATAAATGCTTTCTACTTTATCAGATAGTTCTTTTGCGGTGATAGAGGAATTGAATCTTTCTCTCATCGCTTCCTTATATTTCTGAATCCAAGGTGTAAATTTCAAATTGAGATTACCAACGCCGTCAATGGTTGGATTACGAGCGTCTTGGAATAACAGTATCAGATTAAGGAAATCTTCTGGACGGTTATTAAGTGGAGTAGCAGAAAGTAGCATAACTTTCTTGCGTACACCGTCGATAAAACCTTCGTTAATACGGGGTGACTTGCAAATACGCTGAAGTTCGTCATATCTCTCAGCAGCATCGGAACGGAAACCATGAGCCTCGTCAACAATGATAAGGTCAAATTCTTCTGGATCTTTATAATTGTCTTTAGATTCCAATACCTTCTCAAGACTTCCGTTGCTTACAAATTGTGCATACCTTGTAATGCCAAAATCCTCAAAGGTGTCTTTCCAGTTATCTTTCAAAGCTGGAGGATAGACAACTAATACGTTGGTATTCTTTCCATTCTCTTCTATGAAACGCTTGGCTATCATTGTACCAACGATGGTTTTTCCTGTACCCACAACGTCGGCGAGGAAGAAGCCATTGTATTCTTTCAGCATCTGATAGCCCTGAATGACAGCATCCTTCTGATATTTCAAATCCATATATCCTTTAGGAAGGGTCATGGTGAAATTATCTTCTACTTGATCGCCAAAGGCGTCAATAAGCACCTTGATGTACAGTTCGTACGGAGTTGGCATGTTGTCAAGGTGTGTCTTCTTGCGAATTCTTGCTATATCATCAGGCGATAGAGGTATGGATTCTTCCCATAGCTTTCTGAACTCTTCATGACAATATGAAACATCTGCAAAATCCTTCATTGCCACATTGAGTTCGTACCTTGGTGGCTGGCTTATACCAAGACCAGAATCAGAGATATTCGACGAACCCATAATAACCCATCCATCAGTATTCTCATTATGGTTCTCAGGTAAACATAAATAGAATTTGGCATGCAGATTCTTCGATTTGTCAATTCGCATCTCTACCTTTCCAGAAGCGAGATCTTCACATAGCTGAAGGATTCCCTCCTCAACCTCGGAACTATATTTAGCGTCTCTAACATCTTTGATAAAATCATCAGTGAAAAGCGAGCGTGCTTCGTCCTCTCCACCTAACATTAACAGACTTTTATCGTGTTTACGGAAAATATCGTCAATATTGATGCCAACGAGTATTTGTATCTTCTTCACATCATTCAGATGTTTGCGAAGCTTAAAATAGCCCGATGAACGGAAATAGCCTGCCACAGCCAAAAAGGTATGGAAGTCATGCATGTTCTCTGCAATGCCTTTGAACTTCTCAAATAATGGAGAGTCAATGTTATTAAAAAACTTACTGCTCATAGTCTGTTGTTTTTATTCTTGTTCATTTTGCCAGTCTGAATCCAGTTGCTTCTCTTTTTCTGTACGAGTATCAATAATTGTCTCTTTACCGGAGTCTGTTATTTGACTTATTTCATCTAAAAGAGATTCAACTGTGTGGTAGAAAAATTCCCATGGAAGGGCGATTAATTGCTTTGATGCCCCAAGACGGTTGAAATACTTAGTAACAAACCTTATTCGAGATTGCCAATATGGATCAAATATCTCAGGATGTTCTCCAATGCATTTCAGAATGCCTTTTACTTGCTCCTTGTTCCTAAACATCTTATAGTTTGCGAAATTCATACTACGCATATCGTAGTATTTAAACAAAGTCCGTGTATAGATGTAGGGATCACTGTCTGTCTCGTCTATTGTACATTTTACATCCCACCACATGCCAGCCAAATGATTTCTAACGAACTCACGTGGGAAGAACCAGCGGTTCAGTATGACTGATGGCTTAGTAGGATCTTTCTGAAGCAGACGAGTGACATCATTCAAGAATCTCTTGTGCATGTAAGGATAAAGGTCTACATGGCCAAGATAAATCCAGAAAGGCTTTTCAGAAGCAACGACAGAACGAAGTTGCCGGAAACCTTCATAGAGTGTTATGGCGGCCTGAAGGTCCTGACTCTTATCTGAATGTTTAAGTATCTTGTCCAGCAGCTCTTCAGGCTGTACCAAACCACCTACCCAACGTGTCTGAGACTCGTCGAACATAAAAGTACTATCTAAGTATAATTGCAAATCCTCACCTCGCGACACTTTTTCGTTAAGTGAACTTGCATAACTATCTGTAAACGTTTTCTGTGTAGCCATAGTTAATCCTCCACATCAAAGTTTAATGATTCGTGAATCTTCTCAATACCTGTGAAAAGGCGTTTGAATGGATCTCCCAAAAGTGCCTGTGCCAGCTTGGGCAAATCCTCTCTGTCTTCTTCGTCAGTAGGGTCGATGTTCAACTTGGCTATTTCAACATCCTTCTCAATTCTTGTCATAATGCATCTTGCCCATAATTTGTCAGGATGAGAAGTGATGTTGTTAAGGCCATGAAGCAGCGCATTAAACACTAAAGAACCGTGGATTATGGCAGAATAAGTGGAACTACCCTTGATTTCTTCTTTATAATGCTCGTACATCGCTGAAGGAATAAGAATCTCTATCTTCTCAGTGTCAAGTTTTATTTCTGTTTGTGATACCTGACTATCTTCACGGATTATCATAAAGGTACTGACTTTGTTCAACTTCTCATAGACGATGTCGGCGCTAAACTTATCCTTTCCGATGTATGCCATCAAGTCGCCTGGTTCCATGCTTATTTCATAACCAGCAAAAATAGGGTTAAGCTGTGTATTGGTATACCTATCTATGTGTTCTTTCACTACAACGGAGAGTTCGAATGTCACTTCACGGGCAACGTCGGATTTGGATAGTCTGATGTCGAAGTGACCGTCTTTAGATCGTTCGCATCTCCGCATGAAGGTGGAGGTACACTCTATTTCACAGACATAGTCGGCTATGTCATATTTGATATAGTCTTCGATACTCTTGTTGTTCAGTTGGACATCAACTGTGAGTATATATTCGGCCTTATTCTGCTCAACAGAGAATTGCCACTGGCTTATCGAATCAATATCATTTCCTATTCCTTGTACAGGATATGGGAAGGCTACGTTCTCAATCTTCATAAACTTCCAATGTTAGGGTATGCTTTACATTATCTCTGAATCTGATGCTCACTTTGTTGATACCAGTCTTCAGACTGAAGCCAGAAAGAGTGTTCTCGGAAGGTGATCCAATACTGCTTTCCATAATATCCAGTTTTTCGTCACTTCCTTCTCCACATACCACGACTGTCATCTGAACGTCAGGGTAGTCCTCGTCGACATTAATGAAGATATCATGCCATAGTTTGCCGTTTGTTGTTTTTGCCAAGACGGAAAAATCAACATCAACGACTTGTGTATAGGTGCCAGGTAAGTTGGGGTCAAAACTTTGGATAGTACGTTTCTTTCCTGCACTCGAACCGCTACCACGTTTTTTCTTCTTACCAGGTTCACGCTGATGAACCCCTCCCGTCTTTTGGGTTCCTGATGGCGAAGTTCCACCTTTAATCACGGCCGTCACTTCACCTTTGTCGGCACTACCACCTGACTCACCACCTCCTTCACGGGGCGTCTCGGTCTCTGTAGTAGCATAGGTGCCATTTTCTTCCTGATTACCAGGATCGCCTGTCTGTGGATTAAATCCTTTCGACTTTGTTTCCTCATCGTCATCGGGTAGCAGGTCAGCAGGTATGGGCAGATAGTCCTCGAGTTCCGTAATGTCCACACTTTCGCCCTCTTCAGCATTGATCAATGACCTGAAACACTGGTCGATGAATTTCTGAATTTCGTCAAGTGCTTGTTGACCTTCTGGCTTCTGTCGGTTTCGCTCATCGCGCCAGTATTTTGCTTTCCACTCATTATGGGAGGGAGGCTCCAAATGACCAAGAAGTCTATTGCCATATCTGTTTTCACACACAAAGACGGCAGCTATTGAATTGGAGAGATTGTATTTCTGCGCAAACACATGCATCTTCAGCGCACGCATAAAGACAACCTTTGTCCTATCCATCTCTGCTTCTTCTGGAATAATAGCTGTATAAAGCTTTACATCGCCAATAGTAGTCAACTTGTCTGTAAACAACTTATGAGTTTCGTCAGAATCTGCATTGGCAACAGCATCGTAATAAGGGCGAGGATTGGTAAAGGTGCTAGCATTACGCTTCGTGTTATCTGCCATATTGGGGAAGAACCTTTTCATATAATCAAAAAGGTTATCACTTCTGAGCTCTTCATTCTCAACCTTAACAATAAGTTGCTCTTCGTGAATCGCTAACCAGAAATTACGGATAACTTCCCTCAGCAGATTGTCAACGGAGTCTCTTTCCTTTTCTATGCCGATTATGTCGATGTTGGAGCCTGGCTCATCTCTCCTGAACGGCACAGGGATGTTTTCTCCAGTGGTAATGGGCTTACCATCATTATTATCATAGTAGCCAACTGAGGTTAGAACTTCACCATTTATCTTATGGGTACTTAGGACTGCGGCTCCCTCGAAACTGCGATGAAGGTTAATGTCCATCGTTGATATGAACACCGTAGAGAAAGGTGACATTTTGTAGTAAGCAGCCTTTCCATAACCAAAGCTACCCCCTCTTACTCCTGTGTCATCTTTTACTGTAACCCCAATCGCTCTTACGAAAGCATAAAAAGTTGATTCTGTATCGCCAGGTGTATAGTTCATACCCTTGGTGTTATAGTCTGCAACCCGGAGGTATGGAATATGCTGTTTCAAACCGTCGTTTTCAGGAAAGTTGTTCAGCATTGGTTCGTAAACAGGCTGGGCCTTTTTGCCATAATAGTCAATACATCCCTGAATATGGTTTCTTAACCCGAAGAAATTTGGGAAATCCCAGCTGTTCAAAGTCTTATACACAAATTCCACTCTGACAGGATCTGGATTATCTGCTGCAGCATCCAATGAGTTCTGGATAGACTCTCGCACAAGTGATGTGTATAAGTCATCCTTGAAGTGGTCGCTCATAGGGTCGCTCAACTGTTCTCGCCCAGTTTCTCGCCCAAAGTGCCATCTACAGTCTTTCTCTCTACTCATAGTATTATGAATTTAACTTAGACTCTTGAGATATAAGATATTGCTTATACTCTCTTACTAACAACTCCTTGATGTCAACCTCAAGTAGATCCGCAATCTTTAGCAGACATGCGACGTCGGGCTGCGATGTATTGGTGCACCACTTGCTAACTGTAGATGGAGTGACTCCCAATTGTCCAGCTAACCAGCGAGAAGTTCGCTTCTTCTCGAATAAGACCATTTTTATGCGGTTAATATCTTCCATACTCATAGTTTTATTCCACAAAGATAGTGATTTATTTTCAATTTATATACAAAATCGTGAAATAAACATGAAATTAGGCTATATTTTAGGAATTTTTATGTATTTGTTAAGCAAAAAAGGTCAAATGTTAGTAGTACTTAATTCCATATTACTTTCATCAACCAATATTCTATGTTTCTTCTTGGACTCTTCTATCCCTCCTCTTACCATACCGAAACATAATCGAAGTTCTCTCAAACCCCTACCGATGGTCCCAGCCGCTTCTTTGCAAGGTCATTGCACTCTCTACGCTTGCCCCTTGCTTCTTCCTTGCTACTCCCTTGCTACGCCTTTCCTACAAATGCGTCTGGAATTCTACAAATGTAGCAACTGGAGTGCTCTAACTCTATTTCGTCACCATACATGTCGTAGAGTTCATCGAAGTCTGCCTCATGGTAGTCGTCAAATTCATCGTCGTCATGCCTCATGTCATTACTATGGTTGGCCATAGCGTCTGTTAACAGCTCAACGAACACAGGAGGCATGATGGCGCCCCAAAACTTATCGAAAAGTTCTGAATCGTTCTCTTCGAGGATAGAGAGAAGGCTTTTCTCAGGCACAAAGTTCTCTCCGTCTTCTGGTTCTTCATCGGTTGCAGCACTGGCAGCAACTAGCTCCTTGATTCGGGTCACTTCCTCATCAGAGAGTTCTATTTCCACATCAATGTCCTTATCTTCATAAGTAAGGGCTACCATGACTTGAAAATTATATTTCATATTGCAAATTGTTTATGCGTTTGTTACTTCTATCATACTGCGGCCTTCGCCTTTCTTGACCACCTGTATCTTCACAGGGATGCGCTCTTCGAGTTCTTCACGGTGAGATATAATACCCACACGGCGATTGGTTTGTCCTGCTATCTCCTGAAGCTTTTCGAGGGTCTGCATCACAGAGTCAAGGCTCTTCTCGTCGAGTGTACCAAAGCCTTCGTCGATAAAGAGGATGTTGACATTCATATCCGGACGGTTGAGCGAGGAGAGAGCTAATGAAAGTGCAAGCGAAATCATGAAACGCTCGCCGCCAGAGAGGACGGTGACGCTACGCACTTGGTCCTTGTTATAGCGGTCGAGCACAAGAATACTCAACTGCTCATTATCCTCGCTACAGGTCAGACGATAGCGGTCTGTAATCTGCTCCAGATAGATGTTGGCATTGTTGAGCAACGGACGAAGGATATAGGTTTGCACCAAGGTACGGAAACGGGTGCCACCGAAGATTCGGTTCAATTTATCCCAACGCACAAATTGTTGCTTGGCAATGGCAAGGTCATTTTCTATCTCCTTCAGACGCTTAATGTTGTTATTATGGGTTTCCAAGCGGCCCTTGATCTGAACAACATTGGTGAAAAGCTCATCATATAGGGCTTTTGTTCCAGATTTCTCGTTTTCTACGCTCTGATAGTCTGGCAACTCAGTTCGCTCATTGAGACCTAATGCCTTAAGTGAAACTGCAATTTGTTTCTGAGCATCTACTATGGCATCATTGCGCGACTTCAAAAGTGAGTCTGTATCGACAACGAATTTGCGAGCTGATGCCACCTGCGGTTCTTTGGCAATCAGCATCAGCAAATCCTTTTCTGTCTTGCCAGACTCCTGATAATAGGCAGTTAACCCCTCAGTAGATGATGTAATCACTGCCTTACAGTCTTTAATCTTTGAAACGAGTCTTGTGACTTCTGCTAACAAGTCTGCCCATTCTCTGTTGATGTCACGACAAGAATATGCTTTGGCATCAAACTCAGCCTTCCATTCTGGACATACTGTGAGGATGCTCTGACTGAATTGAAGTAGCGAATTATTAAGCGTCGTTCCACTTTCCAGTTTGGTACTATCATCGTTCAGCTGTTTCTGATGGTCGTTATACTCATTTGCGTCTTTCTTTAATTTGTTAAGGAGATTATCGGTATCAGTCTGCCAATTATCAGAATAACCAGATAGTTGAGAACTGATTTCAGATTTGATAGTCTCACATTCAGCGGTCAGTTCCTTATGCTCCTTATCCAATCGAGTGATTGTTTCAGAATTATTATTCACGGCATTCTCTGCCTTTGTCTTGGCTGTTTCCGCTTCACTTTTGAGCGTATCCAAAGGCTTCTTTTCTTCCAGCAGAGCATTAATCTTCCCTTGTAGAGCCTCTGCCTCTTGCTGGGCTGCCTTCAATTTGGTGATGTCTTCATCCAATGAACCAAGCAGTTTCTCTATCTGAGGTATTAGGGGATCCTGAATATTTAGACCAGCTGCTATAGCTTTTGCTTCAATGGTTTCTTTTGCCTTATCATTTTTCTGATCGGCTTCCTTTAGGTTTTTAGCTTTAATTTGATGGGCACCGTCGAATTTCTTATAGGAATCTCTTGCAGTGTCACGTTGACTGGTAGCTTGTTGATATGCTTCAGCAGCGCGTTTCTGTTCATCTTCAAGCGGAGTTAGAACACCATTAAAGTCATCGTTAAGATGGGCATAATCTATATGCTGACCACATAGCGGACAGGTATCTGCCTGCTCTTCTTGCAGTCGGTGGCGCAGATTGATAAGCGTGTCCTTTATGCTCATCTGCATAGTCGTTAAAAGCTTATCGGCTTTCTCAGATTCAGTTTTCTTGGTCAGAAAGACTTGCTCTGCCTTTTCGCTCGCATCTTTGAGTTCTGATAATTGAACCTTTTCTTTCTCAATAGCTTCTCGAAGTACATTGGCATCCCTCAATGCTGTTTCTAAATCATCGTAAGATTTACGGATGTTTTCTATCTCTCGCTTTGCAGATTCTTTCTTGCTCTTCTGGTCGTCGATAGCCTGGGGATTCAGAGCTTTACGTTGATTACCCAATTCTTCTATCTCGTTCTCCTTGGCCTTTACAACATCCTTTGCTTTCTTAGCGTTCTCTTCTGCTTCTGATTTGGCTTTCAGAAGGCTTTTGGTTTTGTCTTGTTCTTCTTTGAGCCCTTTTGCTAACTCACCAGTTTTTCTAACCTTTTCGAGGTATTGTCTTATCTTGATTTCGACCTCTCCGGCTTTGACAAACAGGTCTTCGTGTTGCTTGGGTTTCTCAATCCACTCCTTG
>Ga0247609_10002066_pt1 | contig 22117 bp, 30 predicted proteins | sample 172DNAGHGlowgp2_FD_193487 | JGI IMG/M metagenome (GOLD analysis project Ga0247609, IMG submission 193487) | Sheep rumen microbial communities from Palmerston North, Manawatu-Wanganui, New Zealand - 1728 DNA GHGlow gp2 | ecosystem: Host-associated > Mammals > Digestive system > Stomach > Rumen ...
TTTATAGTATCAGCACCATCAGAAGCGCCTTGTGTAAACATTGGTAGCATTCCGCACGCCCAGTTCAAGAACTGCTGATTGTCGCCTAACACCGTAATATCGTCAGTATATCTAGCGATCTTACCGTTACCAAACGTATTATACTCTGGTACACTAGGATATGATGTGTGTGTGATAGCTATACTATCCTTCGGATACTAGTCTGTGCTGTTCTTGTGATGTATCTCAGTTGGAGTGATATAGTTTCTGTTCATCACAGTAAACTTTCCTTCAGATATCTCATAGAGTCTATCTTTGAAGTTATTGCCTTCTTCGTCCGTAACAGGAGCATTATACCTAATTACGCTATACTACGTATCGTCAGTATATCCAAACGTCTTAGCACTACCCCACTTTAGTCTATACAGCTGATCGTTATTACCCTCGGGTATCATTCCTGCTGTATTGTACATAGTAGACAAGTATAGATGTATATTCTTACCTGATAGAGCTCCTTTAGTACTTTCATCGACGTAGCAATACTCCGGACAAGTAAACATCACCTGGTTGCTTACAGACTTAACGTAACCATAATACTTCTCTGGCCAGTTCGCGGAATTAAAATCTACCTCAGATACTTCGTCTGGATGTCCCCAAGGGTTGATAAAACACACAGGGGAAGTGGTCATGAAACCATTTGCCTGTATAGTAGAATTGTCATCATACTCTAATGCTGGTATGCCTCCAGGTTGCCCTTCGGCTTGCCACACCGTCGTGCCTCTTATATCAGACTTTCTTCTATAGTATGCTCTATGTGGCAGTCCTATGATACCTTGATACAGGTTTATTCTATCACTGTTGGTTCTATAGCATCTTACGATCTACCATGCTGTACATCCTTCTATAGGCTTAGCTAATCTAAACTTCACGCCTATTCTTCTAAGCGTATAGTTATCACAGGTCTTAGCTTGGAATACTTGCCACTTATCTCCTTCTGCATCTACTGGAGGAACCCATATATCAGCCACCCATTTTGGCGATGAAGGCTGACCATCTTCATTGTAGAGTATTACTCCATAGCGATATATTTCACCCCTACGAAGCGTTCTATTATCGTCCTGCGTCTCGTTCTTAACGTTGATATTTATATCCTCGTATACAAGATCCCATTCGAAGTACTCTCCTCTACCTCCAATAGTAGTTGTGCCAGGCACATACCAGTCGTTTATATTGTAAGTATAACCCTTTGTTATATCAAAAGCATTGTTGGCTCCTGCTGCCTATGCTGTACAATCTATATCCTTGAATTGCTTATTCGTAGTATCTTGGATATCCTTTATGTTAGCCGCGAACAAGTAGTCATTCTTGCTCTCAATCTCTTTTGGAATTATACCCAACGAGATCATAGCCTTCAGCTCCTCTTGTGATATCTGTACAGAGTCCTCATTGTTACCCATGTCGATACCACTAAACAAATCACGCTCACCATCATAGAATAGATGTATAAGCGGAGTCTGGCCTGATTGGAAGTATGTTATCCTATATATGCAGATCCTAGTTAACTCTGGGTGTTCATCTTCAGGTATCTCTATTTCTACAGCTTTATTGGACTCTATGTCTTCCTTTGTGCTATAGCCCTTAGTACTAGTATCGTACAGAGATAACGATCTACTCAAAGGAGACAGTTTTGTAGTAGGCGTACCTTCATTGTACAGTGTGTACGCGTATTGAACCTTTGCTGGTTTTAACGAGCCTACTACATCGGATATAGAGATCTTCAGAGGGCGTAATACCCAGTTCTCTTGGATAGTAATATCCTTGATGTCATCTATATCAGCTTGGCCTACTTTATCAAGGCGTATTGTCATTATGGGGTTTGTGCCATCTGCTATGTAGAGCTTTATATTGTTGTCAGACTCCCATCTACCGACAACGCTCATATATTCGCTTTCGTATGGCAACCAGTTGTCTAGTATCTACTGCCACACCCCATATTGCTCATTATCTGGCTCTGTACTCATGTTTGCCTTGAATACATTGAATACAGTCTACTCGTCCTGCTATTTAATGCCTATAACAACCAGGATATCTCTGATGGATGTCATAGCCACTATCTCTTCCCAGGGGCCATTATTTATTGGTAGTGTTCCATCTATAAGTCTCAGCTCTCCGCTATTGGAGTCTTTATTTGTGCTAAGCCTTAGATTTTCAGCATACCTATACTGTTCTGCTTGGAGCATTGCATCTGACGTATCAGAATTCATGCCCTTTACAAAAGTATTAGTCTGCTGGTTGTTATTAATATCCATGATAATAGTCGTTGTAGGTTAACTCTTCTTTTCCTATATTCTTAAAGAACGTATCGTCTCCATCCCAATCAGGGATCAGCTTATTCCAATCGTTCTTTATATTCTGCATATCGTCTGCTGTAGGCATCATAGCTTCAGCATACGCTTGGTTTCTGTAGAAGTTCCACTGCTGTTGTGTATAAAAGTAAGACTAAGCAGCATACTTCTGTGCATACTTAGAGTTACCTCCCATCTGACCTGACATAAACTTAGGGAATGTCAGCTTCATTACAACGTACCAGTAGATCGCCTCCTAGTAAGACGTAAGGTCTGGAATAAGCGGGTAACCTCTTTCGTCTGTAGCTACAGCCTTATAGGCTAGCTTTATGAAACCTTTCTTCTAGTTAGTAACAATCCAACCAGGCTTAATAAAGTACTCAGGCTTACCATGCTTCCCATGTGGGAACATGGCGTCGATATACTTAGTTAGGTTATTAGTATAGAATTGCCCTTGCGTAGTAGGAACCTTATACATCATAGGTTGATGTGGCTCTAACGGCATATTGTGGTGATGTTTAGGCTCTTTGAATACACCTGTAGAAGTACTCATAGGCACCCAAGGGCCTGTCATATTAGTAGAATATGCAACACCATCAAGTACTACAAGGTCTGGTGGGATTGGAATTTGATTATCTTGTATCTAGAATATGGGGACTCCATCAGCCCCAGATTCTTTCTTGATATACTACATAGGAGCACCAATCTTGTCTACGGCTTCAAATATCCATTCCCTGACGTCTTTGATTCTCTACCTAACCTCAGAGGAATCTAAATCAGCCATAATTTTAGCAATGACTGATTCACACTTTGTATAATTGTATATCATTTATATCTAAATAGTCTTGTTTATTAAATATAAGTTGTGCTAGTCTACGTTTATTCTATCTAACGAAGCTTAGTTGGTATTTATATCTGTCTGGGAATGTGCGAGGTATTTTAGACCAATACAATCTATATTTGTACCCATTTGAGTGCTCGTTTAAATGATATATTTTCTTATCGTATTCTTTACTAGCTTTGTAATCTACAGAAAGGGATTTGGCTGTAAGCGTCTTGGGCATATATTTACCCACCTGTATAAAACCCAGCCCATAAGGCATTTTAAAGCCTTCTGAGCCGTTTAATACGTGTTCTAGTATAACTCTGCACATTTCGTCTAATATGCGCTTATACAGCCCGTAATCGACCTCTATTGGCACGCTACGGTACAAATCCCTAAATGTGATTGATTGTTTATTCTTCATCGTCCTGTGGCCCATGTGGTTTAACACTAGCTAACGTAGCATTGTTACTATCATCACTAGGTCTATTTAACATGAACGCTAACTCATTCTTTATAATGCGCTCCTTGATCAGCGGTACTAACCATGCTGGGATCTTTACATCATCCTCATCCATATTGTTATCGCTACCATCATCAGTATCATCATCAACCTCCGATAAGTATAGCACGTAGATGTACTTGAGTTCATTCTGATCAACAAGCCCCTATACATAAATATGACCGTCATCTTTATAATGAGCGGTCATTTCTCCAAACGTATACTTCCTCCAGTAATCGTAATGTCTGCGAATATGATTCATGTATTGTATTACTTCCCCCTGCTGATCATGTATAGCTAATATACTACTTTCTACGTTGTTCAGTACGTTTGGGATAGTATCCTTAGTACGCTTAGTGAATACGGGTTCTGTGGACTTAGAAGGTACTTCTTCTAGCTCTAAGGGCCCTATCTCAACCCTCTTGATGAACTCATTGTCTGATGTATCTTCGTCGTTAAACCCGTACTACTTAGCTAAGAGTTTCTTCCTATCTCGCTCTTCTTTCCATATCTGGTTCTTGTAAGTCTTTACCCAAACATGAATCTAGGATCTAGATAGATCCTCACTTTCGCTTATATTATTGTTTCTAACAAGGAGCAGTATATCATCTGTAATATCTTTCAATGAAATCTCTGCCATGTTATTCAGTAATCATTTCTATAACTCTAACGTCTTCTGTATTTACAAGATCGTTAGTATTAACTATTTCATACTTATATCTAGTTACTCTCTTGAAGTCCCAAGTAAATAGTCTCTTTAAGAAAGATTTCTTGTTCTTATAACCCCTCTAAGCATATAGATAGAAGTACTATGTATTCTTTATATTGATTGCTATATCTACTGTATCTTTACCTATCGTATAGTATACTTTAGTAAGATCATTATAGTTTATAGAATCAGTATATATACTATCTTTTAGGATCGTAGTAAGATCTCCTACAACCCCCTTTCCCCCTTTAACGTCTATTAATTGCGTTTGAGTTGCAGCGGTACTTAGCTGCTTTGGTTTAATACTAAGTCTCCTGCGTACACTATCTAAGTCGTGCACTAACTTATCATTATACGTCTGTAGCTCGTTTACATCTAGCCTTAAAACATTATTGGCCTACTAGGACTCCTATAAGGAGCCCTAATAGGCCTCAATGTTATTCTAAGCCATTTCTAGGCTTTCTGAGAGCTTTTTATTAGTGCTGTGAAGATTTATACTCCAAGCTAACAAAAGGCCGACAGCGAGGCCGAAAACAGCCTTAGACGCGATCCTCCAGTTCTTTATCAACCACAGGATTATCGTCTTTATGCTTATCATCATTAAAATCTAATTCGATGCCAGTATAGTCCTCGCCCTTCTTCTTGAGGAACTTGCCGAGTATACGCCAAGGCCCATCGGGATCTAGGGTATTAAGGTTCTCTATAATTGACCAAAGTTCTGTTAACGCAACAATTGCAGTAACACCTCCGGTAAGTACAAATACACCAGACTCATCAAGTATAGCCCACTCTATTCCATGAGCTAATGCTATTATTATAAACTCGTCTAGTATCTTACGTATTGTACCAACCCAGTTCTTACCACTCTCAATCTTCTTCTTTTGTTTTCTAGCTACCTTTATACCAAAGATCATGTCTATGATAGTGGCAGCGAAACAAACACACAGAATGTATTTTATTGGCGCAAGAAACCCTGCGATAGCAGTCAGCGCCCCGACAAGCATACCTCCAAAAACACTACCCTGTGTCATATTATGCACAGCGTTTTCAATGTGTTGGAATGTGTTTATGAGATGTGCCATAGTGGTTTATTAAGCAGTTTTGTATAACAACTTAATCGTAGGACCATGCTTAATGTTAGACAAATCTATGGTCAGCGTCTTTCCGTCATCAGATATAGTATAATTTACTGTAATATCTCCCTCTTCGAACTCAATTCCGGTAAATTCATATCCATCGGCTATTGTAAAGGTATGTGTTTTATCTTCCATGTAAGATTCCCAGTTCGAATGAGTCATCCAATTTGTCGAAAAACTATTCCATCCGGTGGACACATTTTCTCCGTCCATAGATATTATTCGCTCACCATTAGATGCTTCGGTATTGTATTGATATGTCACAGTATATCCAGGTCTCTGTACATTAAACGTTATATCTGCATCGAGGTTTGGTATACTTATATCCCATTCATTGTCAAACTGGTGTTTCTCAATAGTAACACCTTGGAGGAAGCTGCTCCCATTTGGTGTACGAAGCACTGCGCTAACGTGTTCATTGTCTTCAGGATTAAACACTGCAGTCCACGAACTACCTGCCTCCAGAGAACCTCCATTCTCTATCTCGGTGCTCATGTCATGCATCTCACCGTCATTCCAACTTATCGTATGCGTTTCTGCTGGTTGTGGTTCAACAGTAGCATCAGATGTTATTATTGTAACAGTTACACTGGACTTTATATTGTTGATGTAGAACTGACCAGAACTTCCATTATCTATCTCGCCAGTCGTCCCTGTAAGACCGTCGTCGTCAGCAGCATCTCCATCATATTGGAACGATACTCCAGTTATTTTATATCCGTCTGTCGGTCTTATGCTGTAACTAACGCTACTTCCTGGGTAAATATAATCTCCCATTCCAGAAGTGGTCTTATCGAAGCTACGCGACGTATCCGCATCTAAGTCTAACCAAGTGCCTCCATTGATACCATAATCCATTACTTGAGCATGTTCTCCGGAAACAGTTACCCAGATTGGAGCTACTGTTACGTTTAACAATATTTCATGATTCTCGTTAACGTTGTTGATTGTTATACCGTTACCGGCACTCGCTTCTTTTATATCAACTCCATTATCAGTCAATGTGTACCCAGAACGACTAGGAATAAGGAACGTAGCAGGACCCCAGTTTTGACCAGCCTGTACTTCTTCAGAACCAGTAGCCGAACCCTTTATGGAACAATAACCAGCTCCACTTTCACCAAGATAAGTACATGTCCAACTTATGGTGTACGTAGGATCTGGTTGAGGTTCTCCAGTAACCTTAATAGTCTTAGTAGCCGTAGTACCATTTTCGCTAGTAACTCGAATCGTAACGCTGTCTACATCGTGATATGGAGAGATATAAATAGCTTCTGTAGTACCAAGTGTACCGCTTATCTGTCCTTTATTCTCAAGTCTAGTAGCTTGATCAGACCCAGCAGGAACATCATCATCAATAGACCATGTTACTGCAGTTCCGGTATTTGCACCATCATTGAACTGTACGGTATATGCGTTAGATACCTCATTTTCGTTCTTGGTGCTTACCATAACCTCGCTAGGACCAAATATTGTCATCGAGCTAACTGGTACTGGATCAGGGGCGTTCTCATTATAGAATGCCTTGAGAGCAATGTCCTCTGTCACATTATCAGAGAAGTCCCACACATGTCCAGCTTCAAATCCGTTGCCGGCATTTACCATTCTCCATTCAAGGAACGTATGACCCTGTTTGATTGGAGCAGACGGTTGAGTTGCTTTAGTACCCTTCTCAATACGCTGATCTGCTATAGCAGGAGTACCACCATCGGTATCAAATGTCACTGTGACATACTCAACAGGCACTTCGGTTACGTAGATCTCAACGCGCTTTGTCTGAGATACACCGTTGGCAGCAGTAGCCTTAATCTCTACTTCCTGTGCTGTACCAGGAGCAGTATACTCACCAGTAGAAGCATTTATACTACCTTCTCCGCTAGCTACAGACCACGTGATCTCAGTATCTACACTAGCGTTGCTAGGTACAATCTGAGCGCTATAAGTAGTCTTCTCGCCTGTTGGAATTCTGTCAAGTCCAGTAATCACAATAGAACTCGGTGCAACAGCCTCATCAACCCAGTGGGCAACAAGTGTAATATTACTTGTTATAGGCGTGCTAAACGAGAACTGGTCGTTTCCAAGGTACCATCCACCAAACAGTTTGCCTGTATATGTAGGATCAGTAGGTCTTGTTGCAGTACTACCGGACTGTATAGTTTGTGAAGCTACTGCAGATCCACCATTAGAATCGAATGTAACAGTAACGTTCTCTATAACTACTTCTTCTGTCCAATGTCCAACAAGGGTGATGTTCTCATGCACCGGCGCATTGAAGTCATACTGAGATCCACTGAGCATCCAATAATCAAATGTATACCCAGATCTAGTAGGATTAGTAGGTCTAGACACAGTCTCACCATCTTTTACCGTAGTAGATGTAGATGCACTACCATTAGCTGGATCAAATGTAACTGTCCAATCCTTGCTAACAACAGTAACAGGAACAGTCTTTGTAACACCTCGCCAATCGACTGTGAGTGATGTAGTACCTGGAGCAACTGCTGTTACAGTATTACCAGACACAGAAGCGACTCCTGAGTTATTACTAGTAATAGTATAACTACCTGCGAGCTGCGGGTTAGAATATACAGAAAGCGTTGCTGTATCACCGACCGTCATGTTAAGCGACGATGGATCTACCCGAAGATCTACACCTCCTCCACCTGTTGGGATATTGGCGATCATATTCTTCACCTCAGCACAACATTCCTCAAATTCACTTCTCAGCCTATTAAGATCTGCTCTGAGACTATTGATAGCCTCCCATATAGCGTTGTCCTTATCTGTACCGTCTACAATCTTATTGATGCGAATGATAAAGTCACCAACGTTTACACTGTCGTTAAGAATAAGCTTCTTGATGTTGGCTTGTTCTGTAACGTTGAGCTTTTTCGTAGTAATAGTATCACCAACAGTAAGATTCTTATTAATTGTCACATTGTCACCGAATGTAACATCACCATCGAAATTAGCACCACCTTTTACTGTCAGATGATTGATCTTTATGTTGTTAAGATAACCTTCGGCATCTGGTACAAGACCAGCGTTCTCCATTGTCTTTACTTTCTTGCCAATCAGTCTGTTAATGCTATACTGATCCATACCTTCTTTAGTAGGATCGATGTTAGCATTATCGAAACTATAGGTAGCAAGATCGTTGTACTTAAAGTCCTCATCAAATATCTGCTCAGCAGCAGCTACTTTGTTCTCTGACGCAATTGATACAACACGACCGAGAACCTTTATATCATTGTTATATATTCTAGGATAATTCATATTTTATAATTTAAGGTTCTACAGTAATATCAAAACCACTAAAGTTCAGAGTATTGATCAGCGGATTCGGGCACAAGTGATAGTACATACGATCATCTTCGTTGTAACTAAAGATCTGTGGATTCTCAGGAGTACGCCAGTTCTTCAAAGGCACATCGAACATAGATGTCTTGATAGGACTAAGCGTAGTATTTGAATCTGCAATCTTGTCTCTAGATACTATCCACATATATGCTCCATTTGTAGGATTACTAATAAAACGAGTGCCAAATATGTTCTCATAAGCGTATGCTCTAGCTCCGTCAGCTTCGTAAGCTTCCTTCTGCTCATCTGTACCAAACAGATAATTATGAACGTCCTCAATCTTATCACTCTTTATGAATACGATGTAATCGAAGCCTTTGTCGACTACATTTACGTTGAAGGATGTCATAAGATCATGCTGGTTGTTATAAACTTTAATCACAGCGCTATTAGGATTCTCAAGTTCTGACGTATTACAAACTCCACAACACTTACACTGGCAGCTAGAGTTACCGTTGTGATAATCGTAGCTACTATCTGTAGTATATGATACAGCAGTAAGTTTACCAGTAGTCTGATTTACACTAACCACACGAGGGCTCATGCTTTCGAACACGAGAGAACCAAAGTCCCAATCACCAGGATTGTACTCAACAGTAGATCCATCAACGAGGTCAATGAGAATTTTGTAAACCTTTTTGTTATAATCCGTTTCACCTAATTTAAGTTCATTGTTTACAACAAGCGTATAGTTATCTTCATACACACGTACCTGTCTAATGTCCTGAGGATCAAGCTTAGTGGTTCCGACACGAATTGTGACATTGCCGTCACAACCCTGATCGCTACTGTTCACGATAGTAAACACATTCTCATAGTCAATTGTAATAGTCCTCAAGTTATTCTTACAATAGCCGGGCTCATATACCTTAGCTACGATAACAAGCTTATAAGTACCAGTATACAACTGAGCTTGTGCAGGGAAGTAAACCTTCACTTTATTCTTATTCTCTGTAGCCTCTACAGGAGCTAAGAATCTGCAACGATCATACTGCCTCTGCATATCCATGTGCTTAAATCCAGCTCTCTCATATATATCGTGCATATCGTCGCAAGCCCATGTATGGGGTTCAAAGCATGGGTGTGGGTTACGATGATATGGGTGCCAGATATGCGGCCCAAAACAGCCACGCTCAAACGTATGAGGATATACACCATACCCATGATATGCTGGTACGTAAGGAACAGGGCGGCAGTGATAGCCAGGACGTCCTGTGCAGCATACGTCATAGGGAGTTGGATGGAAGCCAGGGAAATGAGGTTCTACAGGGAAGCGACTAACGTACTTAATCTTATCCTTGCGGCAATTAATTTCGTCTTGCATCAATGCTGTCTCACGGAACTGCTCATCCATAAGATCCTGCCACTTGCTAGTGTTGATCAAGAAGGCTTCAATAGAATTGACGTTTACAGCATCAAGATTCTTATTGCCAAGGAGATTTACATAGAGGCAAATATCATTTCCTATTCTTATATTCATATTCTATAGAATAAATAAAATAAGCTGGGGTAGGGCAGTATAGCCCTACCCCAGCTTAAGTTTATCAACCATTAATAACTTCGTCCTGCTGTACGCCGGCAACGAAAGCATCAAGAATATCCTTAATGTTTGTTATAGTACCAGCAACGGCATAGATCTCCAGAGTCTGCTTCGTCTTACGGAAGATATCGTCTGCAGCACGATACATATTCTCAAACTCAAGAGTGAGACCATCATAGGTCTGAGACAGGTCAGTCTCCATGTCAGGCTTAATGATTGGCCAAGTACCCTCACCACGGTTCAGGATACCCAGATAACCCATAGCCTGGCTTTCGCGATCACGAACCAACTTAGCCTCAGCAGCATACTGAACGCCAGGAGTCTTATCAATAATTACTCCCTTCGGGAAATTCTTATTCTTAGATTCCCAACCATCGGCCTGAGGATCAGTCCAATACATGTTTGCATTGAAACGAACCTTGTTAGCCCAGCTCAGTGAATCAACAGAATCGTCGTCATCATAAGGAAGAGCTTCAATTGTAAGAACATTGTTGTTTACAGAAGCTTGTACACGAGCACGTTTCCAATCAGCATTGATTATATTTGCAATATCGGAAACGATAGATGCTTTATATGCGTCTCTCTGAGCCTGAGTTGCATTCGTATAATCAAATTCTTTTGTAACATACTCGTAAGACTCCGTCCATTTACGATAGCGGTGAGGCATATCTTTATAAGTAATGCGAACAACAATGCGCTTTCCACCTTCTGCAAAAACCTGCTCTACGATAGGATCCAGATTAGAAAAATCGATAGTAACCAAATCCTCGCTGCTTGTAAAGTTAGCGCTGTTCAAGAAGCTGTAACTCTTTATATCAGCAGCCTTAATCTCGTTAGACCACTTGATGATTGGCTGATACTTAACCATGCCGTTTGGAAGGCGAAGTGTCATATTTTTCTTTGTGACATAACCAACCTTGATCGTCTGGATTGTACCAGCATTATTCTTATTTACATCATAAATATCAGTCTGAGGAATACCGGGATCACAGTTCATGATAATAAACTTGCCTGCATCCTGAGACGGAGTATTTAAAGATGTTCCATATAAAGGAAGACCAGCGCCTTCAATTACTTGTTTAGTCAGTTTTCCACTGATAATAGCACCCGCGCCATTGCTAACGAGCACAGTATTTACGTATGTAATCATTTTATATAATTAATTTTTTTCTACTCCCCCTATATTTCTAAGTCTGGACCTAACCAGCTGGGGTTTCCACGTTAAAAATTATTCTTGGGTCAAGACTTCTTGTGTTATAGTCTTATACCGAGGATCTGATTGATTCTCAATATACATCTATGCAGCAATCTTAGTAATCTCTAACCAAGTATAGTCTTCGAAGTCCTCGTAATCTTTGAAAGGATCTTCGTTAGTTATTTCATCGGGCACTTTAAGGTAGCCCAACGTATAGCATTTAATCTTATAGTTCTTGTCAGTAAGTAGACGAAAACCGTCTTTAGTCCTGACACGTAAAGGTCGCGCTCTATGAAAACGATAATGAAAGTCTGTCAACTTGTTATTTATGCGGTACATAAAACTATCAGCTGTACACTCGAACACACAAGTATCCATAGGATACTCATCATTCATATTAGAGATAATGACATCTTCGTTGAGTACGAACATCATATCGGTAGGATAAGTATATTCATAACTGTCATAGTTAGGATGACAGATACACTGTACGTTATCTTTATACGATGTTTGTCTTAGAAGATTAACAAGATCTCTAGTACGCTTTTCATTTTGTTCGTATGACGTTCTTTTAGGAGCGTTACCGTTAAACCTGTCTTTGACGAACTTCATCATAGCTTGGTTTATCCAGTATAGTGAATCATCTGTCATAGGTTTGTTTAAAGTATCATTGAGCTTATTTATTTCAAGCTCAAATGCTGCTATTAAGTCTATCGCTCTCATTGTTCGTCTTCATTATTATTGCGTCGTTGTTGCTGTCTCTATTGCTCAGCCATCTAGCGCTTCCGCGCTTCAGCTCCAGCTACGTATTGCACGTATAGATCAACTGCTCCAGATACAAGCTGTTCAAACATCTCCATAGGGAGCTCACACTTCTTAGACTCCAGAGGGTTCATATAGTTAGGAACTCTATAGTACTCTAAGTATATATCCACAGGCTCTGTATAACGGTCATACATCGCTCCTAAGCCGTTTTCATCAGCCAGCCAAACAATTGGACTCCTGAGGATTCTCATGTCGTCCTAGGGCCTAGAAATGATCTCATTTACGTCCTTAACGGATATAACTTCGTTTGGCACCATGCCTTTACCGTTCTCAAAGTTTTTAGTGGAATATATATCTCTTTTGAATTTATATGAGTGGTTTACGTTAGACCAGCTCTTGATGTACAATCCAAAGTCCTCAGGGAGCTCACATCTGCATATAGGTCTTGTTGCTGATGGGATGAGCGTAGCGCTCTGCATCATGCTATTCAATAAGGTCTCTATGTACGTCTGATTGTTTGATACAGGTATCTGATCTATTGATCTATATAACTCATGAATAAGCTTATCTTGATACTAGTTTAAGTAAGAGTATATAGTCTCAGTATCGAGCTTATTAACAAACTCTGTCTCTGGGATCATAGTCTGAACACGACGCTCAAATTCAATGCCTAATTGTCTAGTTTGTTCTGGTGTCATGCTTCAAGTCCTCTTGTATTAAGTTTAGTATTAAGTCTAACAGATTCTACATTTTCAAGGGCGAATACGATAGCTAAGTTTATGAGCTCCTCTGCCATTTGGTCAGAGAGCTCGAAGTCTACAGTATCAGAAAATGTAATCATACTATTTGTATATTATGTATTAACTGTTGCCAATACTATCCGGTATAAATAAATTCGACATACCCTTCCCATCCAGCATTAAACGCATTCTGAGATTCTCCTACATTTATTACACCTGTTCTGAGATATTGTTTATAATTTTCTTCAGAAACTACTTCCCTATAATATACATGTATTTGTTTGTTTGCAGCAAGATTATAATACTTTGTTCCGCCAATAAATATTGTTTGGCCTGTAATAGGATTTGAAGGCAACGTAATGGTTATGTAATTATTATAATCGCTATTAGTTACTTGTACAAAATATGCATTATCTTCAAGCTGTGTATTCGTAGATACCTGCGCAGTATTTCCAATAATTCTATTATAATGAAGATCTCCTGTTATAGTAACATTACCAGCTTCTAGATCTCCAACTACCTATTGTTTTATGTCTGCCTTTGCTGCATTTAAATCATCGACTGTGATTTTATCAGCGATAGCTTGAGTTAATGTTGTGTTTCCGTCCAAAGTAATATTTGTAGCATCAATACCAACGGTGCTCTGTCCATTATTTATAGACGCTATAATAGCAGCACGATCAACAACATTTTCACCATTTTCTTCTTTTACAAGTAAAGAAATTTTATCCGACAAAACTTCAATAGAACCTACTTTAGTTTTTACGTTCTAAAGATCATCTTGTATTTCCTATAACGCAGTTACATCCCAAGCCGGTTTCCCGTCTTCGTTTATAACCTACATTCGCTGCATTATAGCATTCATGACTTGTTGAGATGTTTGAGCATCCGGATTTGTTATGCCGAAGGTTTTCTTAAAAATCTTAACCCAATGTTCCTCATCATCTTCTTCAGTAGGACCTTCATCGGCTTCTTCAAGTATCGTAATACGATCTTCCAAATCTTTATCAGATTCGTCTATAATAGCCTTTAGCTAAGCTATAGCGTCTGCGATCCAACTTTTGATGGTACTTTCACTGATAGAATCTGTTTCAGAACCGCCATCTCCTTCAAGATCATTAAGTGTATTTATATAAGTTATTACCTCTCCTATTTTGGATATCACGTCATCTATCTTTTCAGTAATGCTGTTTAATTCACTACTACGAAGTTTTTGATCTTTCTGAAAGGTTTTATTTAATCTGGTTATATTAGTCATTGTATTCTATCCTCACCATCTAATAATGAAACATCTAGCGTAAAATATCTACTGGTCGGTGTAGGCTCATCTCCTCCTCCAGGATTATCAGGATCTACAGGTTCATCTGTACCTCCAGGAGTAGTACCATTATCCTTCAAACTCTATACAAAGCTTATAGGCTTCCTTATGTATGACAGATGTATTTTATCTGTTATATTTGGCGTATTCATAGGATCGTATACTACAAATCCTGTATGACCTTCAATAAAGCTAACTGGGATCTTAACCCAAGGCATGTTGTACGGAGTATTGAAGAACTTCTCCGCCATGCTGTGTGTCACAAGTTTTGTAGGAACTAACCTAGTACCTTGTTTGTCGTACGGAAGATTCTCTTGTGTTTGATTGAGTGATGAAGCTACGTAGTACATCATCTCAGGATCCTCTGTACCGTCTTTCCCATTGGGGAGATCATACTGTACAATATTGGTTGCTGGAATATCTGTACCACGTTTGAGTATGCGATCTGCATGCGTTACTAACGGAGCAAGATCTGCAATAGCCTTCTCATCATACTCAAATGGAACTCTACGCTAATTATTCCCTGTGAACTTTTGTGCAATTAGTGCTAGATATGCTTTGTCGAGAAGTGTCGCGACCTCATATTTTGTTAACGATGGATATGACGAAGTAACATTTGCCTTGTCATACTCTATCATGAATTTAGTATATATGTCTTTATGCGTCATATCTCATGTTGATCGTTAGATCACTTGTTATTTGTTTCGTTTATAATAGCAAGCTTGAGGTCCTGATTCTTCTTACTATCTAAGTAAGCTATAGCATCATCAAGTGAATCGGCAAACATATCAGTTCCGTAGAAGTAGTGTGTCTTATCCTTACGAATCACACCCTTAGCAATAGCCTGCTCAAGCAAGAACTCTGTCTCCTTAGCTTTATTGTTGACCCACTTATCAAAGAACTTCTTAGGCTGCTTATCAACCAAATTGAAGAGAGTAGACTCAACAAGCTCATTTGACATACGATCTGAAGACATACCAAAGAGTCTAAGGCACTGACGCATCTGATCGAGTGACAGTTTATCAAACTCTTTAATAGCATCTCTACGCAGTTTGTTCTGCTTGTTCTGTTCTATTGCTTCTGCCTCGCGATTGATAAGCAGATAATCTTTGCCAGCATCGAGCTTATCCAACGATGTAGCAACACGCTTATGACCACTGAGGAACTTAATAATCATTGCCTGACGAGGAATAGAATCATCTAACAACAGACTACGAGTGCCTACTTTTACACAGAACGTAGTCCAGAAATCAGAAGTCTTAGCCAAATGGCCTTCCTCATAACCTAAAGCTTTCTCAAAATATTTCTCATCTTCTGGGGTGAGTCCCGTATAAATCGACCCAGAGCGTGTGAAGTAAGGCGCAATGTAATCGAAACAGTGGCGATACTTAATCAACCCAATCCAGGGATTCTTCTTTTTGATTTTTAATTCAACTACCATAATTTACATTAGTATGTTGAGCATCGAGCAGGGGGCCCTTATGACCCCCGTCGAATGCTTATATGTTTATTAGATATTACGCACCAACTGTGTTGAAGCCACCGTTGTTCTGGAGTTCAGTATCCTCAGCATCGCAGTACAGGATACCACAAGACAGCGGGTTACGAACCATGATACCAACTTCACCAAGGAAGTGTACCTGATAACCATCACGGCTGTTAGAACGCAGAGTGTTAATGCTGTTAGCGTAGCCATTAGGAGCTACAGAACCACCAGTATACCACTGTACGAACTCACGACCCTTACGACAAACCTTAACGATGTTAGACTGACCGTCGCTGTTAGAAATATCAACGAACAGGAAAGTATAAGACATCAGTGGTTTACCTGTCAGTGGGTGAAGCTGACGGAATAGTTCCATGTTATCGAACATAGGACAACGCTTCATAGACAGCTCAATACCGTTAGTCATCTTATACGTGGTGAACTGACCACCAAGAGTCAGATTCTGACCAGAACCAGTTACGAACACATTGTCGCAGAGGTGGAACGAAGCAACCTTCTCCTTCAGGATACGGTCGAATTCGCGAATACCCATTTCACCGGTCAGAGCAACAAACTTACGCTCGTTAGTACCCAGGATGTTGTAGCACAGATCGAACAGATAATCCTCGAACAACTCAGCTGTAAGAGTTGTATAGTAACGAATGTTAGCAGGAGAAATCTGCTCAAACAGACCACTCATCGTAGGAACAGGACGTCCATTTGTACCCTTATTAATATAAGTACCATCACTCAGACGGTTACTCTTAGAGAACAGCAAAGCTGTCTCCTCACGCTTCTTCCACTCACGAAGAGCCTTCCAGTACTGATAGTCAGACCACAGATAAGAGCTCTTACCAGTCTCAGGATCCTTCAGAGCGATAGCCAGCACGGTGCTGTAAGCATCACCTGTAATATCGTAGCTCAGACGGAGGTTCTAGAGATGGTTACGCATCTTAAATGGAGTCTGATAGTTGATGATATCAGCCTCATCGCTGTACTCCTCGTAAGCAGAACCGATGCGGCTAACCTGACGGCCAGGCATCAGAAGCTCACCAGGAATATAAGCAGCCTGTGAACCATCGATCACATAGCACTCATATACCCAAGCACTACCATCCTGATAGGGAACACCAGTCGTGCGAACCTAAAAATGGAAGTCGTCGAAACTTAAAACTGCACCCATTTGTGTTCCATGTAGGTCGTTATTCTACATGCGCTTGTATAAGTTTCAAACTACAAGCAGCTCTATCTTTCGATAGAGATCAGACTATATCTTTATCCTTTCGGATACCTATTACTTCGAATCACTTGACTCTACACCCTGGCTAGGGGTTAGTCGTTGAACCTGCAAATATTCGGAATCAATTTTAAGTCCTTTGAAAAAACCTTGTTTTACATATGCTCCAGTATTCGCATATTTCGAAACGATGCATTTAAACAGTCTTAAGGAACAGCCAAATTGTTTTATTACATTTTTCATTCCTATTATTGTAAATTGTTTATTGTTGTATACATTAGTAAATGTATACGCCTTACAATTTTCGAACCTTCCCGTTACGGAAGATCTATTATTCGGCTGTTTTCCAAAACCGTCCCTATTCGCATCCATAGAATAATGAGTGTTGTCATAATTTGTACACCATTCTAAATTTTCGAGATAGTTATTCAATTTGTTAAAATCTTTATGATTCACTTGTGGAAGATTGTCTGGATTTTCTAAGAAAGCTTCCGCAACTAACCTATGTACTCTATATGTTCTTCTTATAGATCCGTTGCTCAAAGTAACTTTTTGATATCCGTCTAAGTATTGACTAGGAGTTAAATATCTATTATTTCTAATAGAAAATACTTTCCCATCAGAACTTATTGTATACAAATCTTCCCAACCTTTAATCGGTTTTACTAATGTTTGCTCGGCTGCTGATTGTCCATTGTTGTTATTCATAACTCTATGTTTTTAATTATCACTCTTCGGTATAAAAACCTTTAGGATTTTCCAGCAATTCAATAGGAATATACTGTTATATTTCTATAACGTATCCCAAGTTAAACGAGTTGCAACTCGTTTAGTTTAGGGCCAAACCAACGCTCCTCAAGAGCAAGATAGATGGGCGTATTGTTTAGACCTGGAGTAATACCAGCAGCGATCGTAGTAGCGTTTACTTCCTGACCATTCCACTTAGCCCAACGAATGTTGACAGCGTGATCGCTATCAATCTGGACAGCCCACTCAAACTCACGATTCTCGATAATCATTGTCTTACCAAGACCACCGGTGAGCAAATCGATAGTAGTTGAAATACCATCGTCCTTAGTACCAAATACCAGTGAAAGCAGACCAGCAACCTCGTGAGGCTTGGTCAGCAGGGCGTTAGAAATCATGTTCTCATCTACCAGATCCGAGAAACGACGTCCGCGGTACAGCTGGAGATTGTTAAGTAAAGTATTATTCATATATGTTTAAATCTTTATTTCTTATCAGAACAACCCGTTGACCAGGTCTGTTACTGATTTCTGTTTGTCATCGGCATTAAACGTGCTGTGATTTTTAGCACTATGCCTCAGCATATTCCTAAGTTTTTCAGCAGCGGATGACTCACCATCTCTCTTGGCTGTAGAAACAAGACTATCGCCCTTCATTGTAAAGTATGCTGATTCGATCAGGTTCTTTGAAAGATTCTTGTTAAAGTCCTTTGTGTATTGAGACTGTCCAGTCTGATCTACTTTGAAAATGTAATCAAACAAAGCTTTACGATCTTCTTTAGGCACGTTGATTCCTCTAATAGTAGTAAGATTATTTATATCTTTACTTACTGTATTGAAGAACTCTCTAGACTTTTGCTCTTGCTGTCTAGCATACTCTTCTTGCTGTTGAGCAGCCTGCTCAGCCTCTTGCTGTCTTATTTCCTTAAGTCTACCAAGCGCATCCTCCGCTTCATCATACAGTACATCGCTATCCTCATATCTAGTTATCTTCTTATTAATTTGTTCGTCAGAATAGCCTGCTCGCTGCATGAATTCGCGTACTACTGCCTTTTGATTATTCTCGTCTTCGAGATCAATTGAGTCAAGCGTAAGAGCCTCTTGCTGTTTCTTGTAGAAGTCTTCGAACTTACCACCATTCTTAACATACTCATCGAGCGCCTGTATACGCTCGTCTGCGTAGTCTGGCTGTGAATTCTGGTTTACTACATCGACAAAATACTGAGCCAAATCCTCAGCGTTAAGAGGTCTATCTTTCTCATCAATCTCGCCCATATTCCAACCAAGCTTCTCCCCGATAGCGTCAAACAATAGTCCAACCTGTTGGGCTTCTATTACATCTGCGTCTGTAGGCTCCTGATCACCATTATTATCAGGATCCACTACAGGGGGTTCTGCAGGAGGTTCTGGGTTTGTAATTTGCACAGGGGGCTCTGTATCGTCCTCATGCGCATTTGGATCGTCTGATCCGCTGTTATTGCCGTCCTCAGGAGTTTTCACTGGCGGCTCATCGTCATCTTTAATTTCCTCAACGAGTGGAGTATTAGGCTGATCTTCGATAATAGTTACACCACCGCCTTCTTCGGCGTTGGAATATATATTACCGAGAATATCATCAAATCCACTCGGAATAGTATTTTTCTTCTTCATATAATATTATATGCGTTAATTTATACAGTTTATTCTGTTATATCAATGTTTCCATTTTCTGGCGTTCCTAGCAAACGTGATCATCTTACGTACAGAAGGTCCACCCGTTCTATATAATTCTGCTTCAGATTTACCAGTACGTTTCTTCAATCTAGTAAGCTTTCCACGATTCTCTGGTTTAATGTATATTGGAGATTTACCGTCTTTATACATCGGCATTAGTTGAGGAAAAGGGGACATCCATTCAGAGTCCTCCATCATCTCTACTAAAGAAGGTAATTGTATGCGCGGTTGTAACTTGAGCATAGGTTTACCAGTTACATACGGAGATTCGTTCTCTACTCCAGTCCAAGTATGTCTAGTTTGTTCTGCAGGTATGGTTTGTATAACAGCAGTAGATACTGGTTGTAATACTATTGGTTTGGGCTGTTGCCTACTTTTTGTTTAAGGATTCTCTAATTAAAATAATCATAGAATTGATTGCCGTAATCGATTCTAGATTGTTGTCTGCCAGCTTTGTTTCGCTCAAATGTAGATCTAAATGCCTCAGCAGCATCACCGCCTGTTTTATACTTTCCGTATTGATATCCGGCGCCATTAGTGTAACCCTTGACTTTACTATTACCGGTTATCTAATCATACACAAACTATAACTATGTATCCGGGTTTAAGTTGCCATAAGTATTTATTACAGCCTACTACATATCAGGACTCATCTGTACATATCCATGATAACCAGATGAATCTCTTGAATTATGTCTAAAAGAAGATTCTTTAAATATATTTGCAGCAATGCCGGCTATATCTTGATGACTCATTCCAAGTTTAGAATAGTAATCATATATATGATGCAAAGTGTCCAGTTGGTCTTTGTCTAATTGACTTATAATATTGGTTCGCTTTGGTGCCATCTGATAAACCTCCGTCTATTCTATTGCTAAGTAGATTAGCAACGACGTTGGTCATGAAGTCATTCCCTTCGTCGTGCTAAACTAATCTTAGTATAAGTTTCAATAAATAGTTATTCTCTCTAGTAAGCTATAGAAGCTCTTGTTCTTCAGAGTGTGTCATTTCTCACCAGTCGTTTTATTTCTGAGCTGATAGCGTCCTTTGACTTTCTCTCTTTCAAGAGCCGCATCATCTTTCTACTTCTGAAGAGCCATCTCATGCTTCATCTTCTCACGTTCAAGCTCTATCTTCTTATCTTCGATCTCCTTCTTCTGCTTCTGCTCATAACGCTTAGTATACTATTCAGAAGAGATCTTCTGCTGTTCAAGAGCTTGCTTTCCTATCTCGACTGGATCGCTTAATCCGTTCATGTCAACATCCTTCTCTTCAGTACCACGATATGCACTAATCTCAGCTACTGCAATCTTAGTCTGATTATCAGCATCTATCTTATAACGTTCGAGCTCCATCTTAGCCTCTTCAAGCATAAGCTCTTGCTGACGCTGCTCGTTCTGCATCTGTTGTAACTGTACAGCCTGCTCTTGCTCAGCTTGCTGTTGCTGTTCTATCATCTGCTGTTGACGATCCTGCATCTCCTTAAGCTTCTGTTTGATGATGTTGAAGTTATCGTTCGTAAGTACTTCAGCTGCTTCAAGCAAGCTAGCCCCATTCTGCATAGCCGGCTGAATAAGCTGCTGCAACTTCTAAATGTTCTCCATATCTTTAGAAGTATCGCTTACAAACACATCCATATCTTCATAGAAGAACTTATCCTGTATATCAATATAAGCACGCTCTCCATTGTCGAAGATATAGCTAAGCTTACTCTTTCCTGTTTGAGACCAAGCTCCTTTTGCAGTATCAAGAAGCATATTAAGAGCATGTCGCTTACATTGGTTATGAACCCAGAATAAAGGCTCTGTGATATGTGAAGACTGTACAACGCTACGCTCTACGTTACCTACAAGCTCTCTAGAACTAATAGCTCCTTGACGCTGTTCAGTAATACCAGAGATAGTACCAGCAAGCATCTCAATCTTGTCCATTAGCTGTATATACTCAGCTATTACGTTCGACATAGTAAGATCGAGAGAAGTGATCTAATTAAACTGTGCGGGTTTACCTCCCTCACGACCTGGAATATTCCATCCGCAGTTGTGGACGATCGTAAAGTCGTTCAGTAAGAATAAATGATCCCCATCAATAGTAAGACCACAATATTTTCCAACGCCTTCGTATTCTACAGAAAAATGAGAAAGCGTACGATCTGTACGTTTCTTCTCCCAATGATGCTGTTTTCTTGGAAGTTTGCAAGGAATATCGTATTTACCATCAAGTATACGACACACATACGTATCTTGGCAAACACTCTCTTTCTCCTTTCCCATTATGTGTTTCTTGCCAGACGTCTTATAACAACTTACTGTACATTTAAATCCAAGAGATCTTGCTATGAATGCAAACGCATCTACAATATGTTTTCTGTTAGCACTCTGACTAAACGAATAAATTCGATCTCTCTTTGAGAAATGTCCATCCGTATCAATAAGGCCAGCTAATAATTGCAATCTATCTTCGGTGGAAGAGTATATATAATCTGCTGGAATCGCCTTATTAGAATATATATCATATGCGCGT
>Ga0247609_10002067_pt1 | contig 22114 bp, 38 predicted proteins | sample 172DNAGHGlowgp2_FD_193487 | JGI IMG/M metagenome (GOLD analysis project Ga0247609, IMG submission 193487) | Sheep rumen microbial communities from Palmerston North, Manawatu-Wanganui, New Zealand - 1728 DNA GHGlow gp2 | ecosystem: Host-associated > Mammals > Digestive system > Stomach > Rumen ...
ACTTCATAGAATCAAAACAAAGGCTGCTTGTGTAGAAGACGCAATTTATAAGGCTCTAGGAAAGGTTGGAGTAGAAATATCTCCTGAAGAGCTTGAGTACGCAAAAGCAGACATAAATGAGGATGACTACAATGTAATGTTCAACCCAAGGTCAAATGACTATAAAGCAATAGCTTACAATTATGTCTTAGACCAATATCAAAGCTCAGAATACCGATTATTAAGAGGATATTGCGGAAAAAGAAAATGTTTTGACATAGTATTAGAAGATTAGGAGGAAAAATATATGGCAAGAAAAATTACAGAAAAAACAAATTTAAAAAATATTAATATACCTTTTGAGGAGATTGACGAGGAGTTCGTATCTGCTCTTAATAAAAAACAAATTTTAGATTTAGTTGACATGTTAAAAACTAAATGTCTTGAGTCCGATAGAGAAGCAGAAAGACTTCGTGGTATTCATACTCAAATTTTTAAGATTTCAAAACTTAATAAGAGATATGAAAGATTATTAAAAGAAACACGTATTCGTTTAGATGTATTGAAATCATACATGGATGAAATAAATAAAATTGAAATACCTGAAACTGATACAGAATATGAAGAAATGCTTAGTAAAATGTTTAGTATTTGTGAATAAGGAGGAAAAAATTATGGCAAGAAAAGGAAAATCTTTAAATAAAGAAAAATGGGAAGAATTAATGCAAAATCTTAGTGATGAACAAGGAGGAAATATTGTTAAAATTCCAGAAGTTGATTTTAACGCACTTCCTGAAAAAGATAAATATTGTTTTACATGTGATTTATTGACACAGTTAAATGTTTTAAAAGAACAACATAAAGAGGACCTTAAAGATATAACATATTATAAGAAATATTATAGCGAAACATTAGACAAACATCTTAAATGTTCTAATGATTTTAAAAAGTATAGAATAAGAACAAAAAATCAATTAAAAAGTATTAAAAAGCGTATGGAATTTGTAAAAAATTATATAGATGACATAGCTGATGCTTTTATTGATAATCCAAGTTTAAAAGATGAGGAGGATGAATAATGACAAAGAAGTTTTCAATTAGAAATTTAAAATTCGATGGAGAATTCGATGAAAGCAAAAGAGATGAATCCACAATAAGTCCACAGGATGCAGAAAGAGAAATAAATGAAGCCGAATGGTATTCTGTTGAATTTTATAGAGACGGTGGTTCAATGGAAATAACAACTAATGCTTACATATATTGGTTTGGTATAAAAGGTAGATGTAAATACAAACCATATGTTATAAAAACAATTAGACAAAAAGAGGAGGAAGAATAATATGGCAATGCGTGATTATGGTGCAATGGTGAAAAAGAATGGAGTGATTATCACCAAGAAAAATGGAGGATTATTCCAAAACTACACAGACTTAAAATATATCTGTGAGTTTGATGAAATTACTAATCCAGATGGAACATGTGAATTAAAAGAAAAAGATACCAATATAGATGAAACTCTGGTTCAACGTTACTCATTCAAAACAGTGTGTGATGAGAATGGAAAATATAGATCTGTCGTCGAAGGTCTACATCCAGAGAAGATTTCTATGGCAGGTAATTACATGGCACTCATCGGTGATAAGGACTTCATGATAGGTTTCTACAAAGATTCTTATGTGTTGGTGTATGATGGAATCATGGCTAATGTTGAAGAAGTAGCAAAGCAACATGGAGAAGATGAATCCACATATAGTTGGTTCAATACACATAAAAAACAGAAGGTCTACCATCTAGACAGAGTTGGAGATTTTGTAGTGAAACGAATCACAAAAAGAACAGATGATAATGTATTCTTGGCTAAATTTGAGTACAAAGGTGACAAATATGAAGTTCTATATGGATACGGTGTTGATCCTGACTGGGACTTTATGTGTGATCCAAAACGTTCATACTGGTCAAACTGTTGGAGATGGGACTGGCATCTATATGGAAAGAAAGACATCTTAAAGAAAGTTTACCGTAAAAAGAAAAAATTAAGTCCTGTCATAAAGGCAGTACGCAAATGGGTTAATTATAAAAAGGAGGAAGAAACATGTTATTAGAATATCAAAAAGATGTGTATAATCAATTATGCAATACGTTAGCGACTTCAAATTGCTGCTGCGTAATTATGGGAACTGGCATTGGAAAAACATATATTACATTAGAATATTTAAAAGAGCATAATTTAAATGCTCTAGTCGTATCACCTCGTAACTCAATAAATGATTCTTGGAAAAGAACATGTGGAGATATAGTAGATACCATTACTTATTCTAAACTAGGAAGAATTTATGATACTATCGATTTTTCTAAGTATAATACTGTTATATGTGATGAAGCTCACCATATAGGTGGTGCAAAATGGGGAATCCCTATTAAATATCTTATAGACAATAACATTGTTAAAGTTATAGGCCTTACCGAATCCTCAATCAGATATACAGACGGTGGTAGAGACATAGCCGAAGAATTTTTCTATAACAATATAGCTATAGGCGAAACTGTTTCCTCAGCTATTGAAAAAAAGATTCTTAACCCTGTAACATATGTAGGAGCTATGTATAATAGTGACGGTCTTAAAAAAACTTTAAGAGGTAAGATTCAATCAAGACTTTATGCAAAATTAAATCTTGCTATAAACAAAACTTTAACAGTTAGTGAAATCATTAAAAAAAACATGCCCAAAGGTAAACGTAAAGGAATTATTTTTGCTTCCACAATTAATGATATGAACTTTGCGGCTGATTTTATAAAATCTGTATATCCTAAAACAGTTATTAAGTTTTTACATTCTAAGCAGTCTGACGTTATAAACGACAAAAACATGGAATGGTTCAAGAATACGGATGAGGGCTATATTTGTTCTGTAGATATGATTTCTGAGGGTGTTCACATAAAAGGTGTTAATACATTAATTATGTTAAGAAGAACCGAATCAGTTAACTTATTTAATCAGCAACTTGGTAGATGTTTAGACGCTAGCAGTAAAGAACCAGCTATCTTGTTTGACCTTGTTAATAATAAATATTCTCTTAGAATTATTAAAAATAAACTTCATATAAGAACTAATTCTATTTTTGATAGTAAAGCTCTAAATGTTGTTGGCTCTGAACAATTAATAGTAAAAGATTATACTAAAGATATTGTTGAGGTTTTAGAAGAAATACAAAACGAAATATCAGGACGCTGGACTGAAAAAGAAAATAATTTACTTATTAATTATTATAAAGATTATCCAGATGGAAATGGACTAATTGATTTTGTGAAAGTAAATCTTCCTGATAGAACTTATTTAGCATGCAAAGCAAGAGCTAATGCGTTAGGTCTTACCACTCCTAATGTAATACCTTGGACTGACGAAGAAGATGATATTATAAAAAAATATTATCCAGAAGGTGGTCCCAAAATTTGTTTAACATACCTTATGAATAGAACTTCTACCTCTATATCTCAAAGAGCTATAAAATTAGGGATTAATATGGTCACTTGGACTGATGAGGAAATTGAAATTTTAAAAAAATATTATCCTATCGAAGGAAAAAACGTTATAAATAGACTTCCTAATAAAACAATTTATGCAATAAAAGGAAAAGCTAGAACTTTAAAAATTCATTCAGAATGGAATAAAAATAATTTCACTAAAGAAGAAATCGAGCTGATAAAAAAATATTATGCTGATAATGGAGCTGCTTATTTGCAAACCTTAATGCCAAACCATGATTTAAAAGAAATTATGTATAAAGCAAAAGGATTAAAAATAGCTAGAAAAAATAGAATAAAAGCAGTTAAATGTATTGAAACAGGCAAAATTTATTCTCCTATTAATACAGTTACAAAAGATTTAAGCATTAGCAACAAAGGCCAAATTAATAATATTATTCAATGTTGCAAAGGAAATAGAAAATCAGCCTATGGTTATCATTGGGAATATGTGGAAATAGAGGAGGAAAAATAATATGGGTGGTTTATATAATATGGTACACGGATACAATCCAGCATGTGTGTGGATATTACCTTTATTAGGTAGACATGAAAATGAGTATCCTAGATTCAGAGACTGTTATATCGAAGAACAAAAAGACGGCGAGTATTTAATTGTTATTTATACTCGTGTAGGTGGAGGAAACCGAAATTGTGGTTTTGGTGAAGAAGAGTTATACAAAGATCCTTTATTCGTAGAAACTGTTGATGATGACTATGATAACACTTATGCTGAATATAAATTTAGAGTTCCTGAAAAATGGAAAGACGATTTCAACAAGCTTATTGAAAAAAAGTTTTCGGAAACTTCTAAAGAATATCAAGAATTAATTAAGTCGTTTTATCCTAAAATAGCAGATAAAATAGAAGCGATATTTAACCAAAAGGAGGATGAATAATATGAGAAATTTAAACAAAGATGAAAAACAATACATATACAATGAAATATCTACTAGAGTTGAAAAACTTAGCGTGAGCAGTACAGAGGATATTGATAAAAAAATAAAAACATTACTTGATGATGCTGTTTTAAGCAATGAGATAATTAGTAAAACACTTAAATTTTTAGAAACAATATATGACAAAGATGAAATTTTTAAAGGCATTGAAAAATACAGGTCATATAATAGTAAAGATATAGACATAAACTTTAACTTTGATATTAAGTCAAATTGTATATTGCATGGCAACTTTGAATTTAAACTTGATGAAAAAACATTAAAGGAAGTTTCTAAACAGCAAAAAATTAGAGACACAATGTCTAATTTATATACACCTGTAGTTATGAGACAAATAAATATTGAGAAATATTATATTTTATTTAGCACTTGGACTGCTCCAAGCTCTGAACGTTTAAATAAAATAAATGAATTAATTGAAATGATTTGGAAAGATATTAAAGATAGTGTTTCTAAAATTTTAGAAACTATTAAATAAACTAAGGAGGAAAAATAATATGAAAAAATTAAGTTGTATGGAAGAACAATATGTTTATGAGGAAGTAATGAGAAGACATAGAGAGTATTGGGATTCTTGTTATTGGTACCCTAAAACTACTGGAGGAAAAAAGAAAGTTACAGCGCTTACCATACAAAAAGCTGTGCGTAAAGAACTTTTAAAAAATACTTTAGTAAAAAATATGTATAATAACTTAAAAAAACTATCAGATTTTGACGAAAGTCAAGCTAGCTTCTTTTTTAATGACGCAAGACAAGGAGAAGGCGAATTGAAATATTTCAAGTCACCAGTTTATTTTTCAGTTCGAGTTCCTGTATCTGCGCAATTTTGTCACATGTGGGAAACATTAGATAAACTTCAAGGTTGGGGGTCTAGAATTCCTCGTAATGTTATGACTAAATATTCAATATTATTTGCTTCTTGGAAGGCCAAAAAAGAAGAAAGACCTAAAAAAATTGAAGAATTAATTGAATTTATTCGTAAGGATTACTTTGGAACTATTGAATCAGAATTAATAAAAGAGTTTAAAAATTTATAATAAGGAGGTGAGAATCGGATGAAATCTATTACATTAGAGCAGTTTAGAAAAGAGTATTTCCCTGAAGTTTCTAAACAAAAATTTGCAGAGATTATGCATTTGTCTAATTCTATTTGTAGTAAAATTCTTAGTGGAAAATATGATTGTTCTACTAAAAGTAAAGAATGGAATAAATTATGTGAATATATAAAGAACAATTATAATTTACAACTAATCAGTGCAAACAAATTTGATATTGCAAGTTCTACAGCAGAGAAAACAATTCGTAATTTAATGCTAAAAGTCAAAGAATTAGAACGAATAAAGGCTGAACAAGAACAGGTAATTCAAGAATTAATGTCTTCAATTAGGATAATGTCAAATGCAAAAGAATCTGTTGAAAAAGGGCAATTCATATTAAATAAATATAAATACAAAGAGAAAGGGTGATAAATGATGAAGAAACTTAGTATTTATGAATTAGCTTTAGAGTATATTGAAGTTGCGGCTAAAGCAGAAAAGAATGGTTTTACTAATGATAAAATCACTAAAGCAACACAAAATTTAGAGGCAGTAAAAGAAAGGATTGATAATCCTGAAAATTTTGCCAAAGATAAAATTTATAAGGCGTCTTTAAAATGTGCCTCTTTAGTCAGACATGAAAAAGACTATATCGAAAGAATAGGTCTTTATCTACAAGCTCTAGACTTAAATGGTCTTAATCCATTTACAGTTTTATATGACAAAAAAACTACTTTTAGTACATACTATGTAGAAACAGAAATTCTATACAGTGACGATCGTCGTGAGACAATGAAATTCTTTGGTCCTTCTAATTGTAAAACTCTTAAAGATTTCCAAAAAGAGTTAAAGAAAAGATATGAAAATGATGGTCATAGAATTTTATACATCGAAGGTCCGTTTATTCGTAAATCAACTCAATATTCATCAAAATATTTGGGATTATATACACATAATGAATTTAACATGAAAGGAGGTGAATAGGAATGAGAAAAGAAATTATCACCAAAGATTTCTTAGACGCGCTAACATTAGACGAGATTCGTGATCTTGTTAATAGCTTTCAAAAAGGTTCATGGCATTCTGTTATGTTATTAGATGGTTCTCCTATATCATTAGATGATGGTAAAACATTGTATGTCACAGAAACCTTTACAGGCTGTGCTTTTAATATCAATTACTATCATATGTCTGTTGTACAATGTAGAACTTTAGCACAAGTAGCTCATACTCCAAAACAAGTAGCTACAGCAAGAAAACTTTATGAAAAATTAAAAGGTAGACATCCTGTATTCTTAAAGAAAACAGCAGAGATGATTGAGCATAAAGAAAAATTGCTTGACTCAGGAGTTACATTGTCTCCAGAAACAATTAAACCAAAAGAAGATAAAAAGAAAAGAGATCCTAAATGTCCTGCTATTACATATTGTGGCAATGGACAAACTACTTTGACTTTTTATGACACAGGCAGACATACTATTAAATCTGTTAAAGGTGGATTTGAATATCAAAAGCCAGAAACAAAAATCCGTTTCTTTGTTAAAAACGCAGACGGTTCTATTGTAGAAGTGTTTGATCGTGGAGACGAAAAGATGTCTAAATTGTTAGAGGCTGCTAGAAAAACTGCGAGAGCTGTTGCAGACAAACGCAGTGCTGGAGAATCTCCAGTATACAGTCCTCGTATTCAACATGTATTAAATATTTGGTAGAAAGGAAGTGTTAGTTGATGGCAATTTCAGCTAAAAAATTCTTATCATCTTTTTATTCACAAGCAGTGAGAGAAAAGATAAAACTTAAAATCGCCTTAGTAGGTGGACCTTCAAGGAAAATAGGATTAACATTTGATGTTAGTTCTGATAATGCTTATACAACAATTGGAGGAAAAAGTAAAGATAAATTATTGATTCATATCGGTGGAGGGCTAGTCAAAAGGCTAGCCTGTCTTCCTGATGACTTTACTAAAAAAGAAACAATTAAACTTTTAATTCCTGATATTTTTAAAGCTTTTTATGGTTTAGTTTACCATGAATTAGGTCATGATGTTTATACAGATATGAAGAGCACAGAAATATCAGAGTATCCAAAAGTAGAATATCGTGGATTTATGCATAATATGTTCAATATTCTTGAAGACGTTGTCATTGAATTTTGTATGGCAGTTTTATTTAAAAAAGAATTTGCTTATGATGTCAATCCTAAAGTATATTTTGATTTTATAATAGAACGTATGTTTAAACCTCAAGGGGCAACATATGAAGATGATAAAACACAAGTTGGTTTTATGAATTATTTATTACTTTTCCTTCGTATCGGTGAAAAGAATATTAAAAACAATTGTGCCATATTTGATAAATATAGAAAAGATTTAACACCATTGTTAAATGATGTTTTATGTGAGCCTAATGGAACTAAGAGAGTCCATAACACAGTAGTATTATGTGAATGGATTATTGAAAATATTAAAGAATTTGATTGGACAATGCCTGAACCTCCAGAGTATGAAAAAGTATCAGGTAAGACAGCTTCAAGTCCTATTCCTGGCGCAAAAGAAGGTTTCCCAGTTATAGGGCGAACTGAAGGTGCAGACTCTACAGAAGAAGAAGGATCTGATGAAAAGGAACCTGAAGAAGAGGAGGAAGAACCTAAAGAGGAAGAACCTGAAAAAGAGGAGGAAGAGGATGACGAGGAGGAGGAAGCCAAAGTAGAGAAAGAAATCGATGAAGATATTTATGATGAAGTTTTCAACGATTTTCTTCATGATTACGATGAGCATGAATGGGTTGATGCAAAAGAAGAATACGAAGTCAAAAAACCTGAAGTCATAGACCAGATTGATGAAATCATTAATGAAAACTCTGGAATGATTAGAGAGGTTTCTGATTATCTAACTTTATTTAAAGGAAGAATCAAACCTATGAGAACAGAAGGAATGACATCAGGTCGTTTGGCTGTTCGTCGTGCTATTCGTGATGAAATTAATGGTGGTTGTAGTACTCGATTATTCCAACGTAAATTAGCCAGAGGTAAAGATGCAGACTTAACTATCATGTTAGTTACTGATAATTCTGGTTCAATGAGTGGTTTAAAATCAGAGATATGTTCAAAAGCATGTATTATATTATCTCAAGCATGCGAATGGAGCCATATTCCTTTTGAAGTAAATGCGTTTACAAAAACAAGTGATAGTTGGGATGGAATATCATTCACTATCACAGAAAAAGGAATGAATGATACCCTAGAAACTTGTAAGCCTTTCTTAGCTATAAACTCAAGCGAAATGATTGGCAGCCTAAGAAGTGATAGACGTATACCAACTTTTGCTGGTAATTCAGAAGAAGTTAATTTGTATTATATATGGCAACGCTTCAAAAAAGTAAAACATAAAACTAAGTTAATGTTTGTTTTATGCGATGGCGCAACTACAGGTTCTAGAGACAGCTTACGTAAAGTTGTTAATGGAATGGAATCAGAAGACAATATCATTGTAATTGGTATTGGTATTCTAGATTCATGTGTATTAAATATTTATAATAATGCGAAAGTATTTAGAACTATGGAAGAATTAGATAATGATCTAGCTCCATATCTAATAGATACTTTAAGTAAATACGCAAAGTAATACACGTGGATTAATGTTTAGTCACAGCTGCCACTAAACTAAAATTCAAGTGCAGCTCACTTAAGGTGAAAAGCTTAAAATATTAAAAAAAATTAAAGGAGAACAAAAAAATGAAGAAAGAAAATTTATTAAAAGCTTTAGCAAATAGCTTGACAATTGCAACTTTAGCAGAGGAAGACACATATTTATTATGTTTAGTAAGTAAGTCTGAGAAGCTTATAATCCCTCTAATTAGAAGTAAAGGTATAGGCAGTGCTTATATTGATCCAGATAAATTTGATGATGTACAATATGAAAAATTAGCTGATTTAATTGAATGTTTAAATAGAGAAAAAGTATTCCCTATTTTTAAATTTACACCAAAATATAAAGCAGCTCCTGAATATTCTCATATTATAGTTGGTTATGTTAAGCCTACTGGAGTAAAGCAAATTTTACCAAAAGGTATTAACGATATTTTAAAATCAGAAGGATATGAAATTAAAGCTGCTGATGTTGCTGCAAGTCCATATACTCCAAGAAACTATGGCTCACAAATAGATGATAATCCAGATTTTAAAATGCAATATGAGGCTGAAGCAAGAAAACTTGAACAAGCTAAGGTAACATATGATTCTTTACCACAAGAGGTAAAAATTAATTATGAAACTGTTGCATCTGGTGCAAAAGATGGTATAATATTTGTAGGACCTACTGGTACAGGTAAAACATGGTTAACTATGGCATTAGCAAATAAAGCAAGAGCTCATAGAGAAGATATTCAAATTACTCCTGATACACAAGTAGAGGATTTAGTAGGTAAATATGTAGCAGATGACAGACCTGGAGCTCAAAGTAATTGGAGATTTGAAGAAGGACCACTATTACAAGCATTCTATAAAGGATATGTTATAAGTATTCAAGAAATCAATTATGGTTTAGCAGGAGTAAACTCTTGTCTTAACAGATACTTAGATGGAACTTTACAAATAAAAGAAAATGGTAAAGTTTATCATAGACATCCTAACTTTGTAGCATATTTAACTATGAACGCAGGTTATGAAGGAACAGAACCATTAAATATGGCATTAAAGAATAGATTTAGTATTATTCAAGTTCCAGCTTTAACTGAGGATGAATTTACAAAGAGATTAATTGCTCATAGTGAGTTCTTAGGTCATAAAGTTAGTGATGCTTTCTGCCGTGAATTATTTAAGTTTAGTAATATTATTGAACAAAAAGCTAAAGGTAGTGGATGGCATGAGAATGTTAAATTTTCAATTAGAAATGCTACAAGATTCCTTGATAACGTATTATTAAAATCAAGAAGTTTTGAGGAGTTTGAATTTGCTATTCATTCAGAATATTTAAACTTATTGAGCTGTGATAATGATAATAGTGAAAAATTAGAGAAATTCAAAAAAGAAGAAGAAATCGTAAATGCTATTAGAAAGATTTATGATTTATATGATTTCTCTGAAGTAGTAGAAGCGTCTAGTTTAGCTGATAATTTAGATGAACTATTCTTTGTCGATGAAAAGGCTGAAGCAGAAGAAAAAGATCTATATGATGATTTAGTTGATGGCTTATCAAAAAGATATAAATTAGATTAATAAAGGAGGAATAAAGATATGGCTAGAAGAAAATATCCAGTTGAAATGACAATTGACTCTAGAGAAATTAGTGTCAAAGAAATATTAAAGCAAGGCAAAGGTGCTCCATATGAGCACCGAATTGCTGCTATTGCAATTTTAAAAAATACAATTAATAAATTAACAGGAGATTTATCACAATTAAAAGGTTTGTATGAAAATGTATATGACGATATAACTACCACAGATTATGATACTATAGCTGCAGATTTAAGAGGAAAAATAGCTAGTACTGGTACTTATGTTCCGTCAGATGCCACACCTGTTCTTAAAATAATAGAAAAAGACGGAACGGTCTTGACAGCTAGTCTAAAGAGTGGAAAAGATGACCGTTTTGAAATAGATGGTTCTCTTGGAGCAAAGGCTACACTTGATATGATTCCTGATAAATACAAAAAGGTCAATATAACTTTAGATAAGAAAGTTATTGAGACTGATTTTAACAAAGGAGACTTACCTGAAATGTTAAAGAGATTCTGCTCTAAAGATCCAATATCAACAACAAAGATCACAATTAAAATAGATGAGTCTGCTTCAACAACAGATACTGAAGAAGATTTAGAATAAAGAAAGGAGGTGTCTATATGACACTTACAGAACTAAAAGAAAAATACATCGATGGACATGATGTGGACAGGATTAATATTCAATATGAGAATGAGCTTCTTGAACCTTGTCATAAAACATTTTACATTAATGAATTTTTCAAGGAAGATGATGGTAGAAATTACAAGGAATTAGAAGACGCTACTTTTGACTACACAACAGAAGATTATGAAAGAGGAGAAGGAGACGGAATTGTAACTAAAAAATATCTTGTAATTTCTTTAAAAAAGCCAGAAGAGAGTATAGAGCGCTATAAGAAGGCGCTCTTATTGTGTAAAGAAAAGAAAAAAGAAATCGAGAAAAAAGAAGGTGTCGCACAATTAGGGATTGTTACGGCAAGATGGTTCATGTCAGCATACCCTACATGTATTCCAAAGTATATGGTTAACGATGAAATTCGTAAATTAAATATACTTCCAAAAACAACTAGTTATTTTACTATTTGCAAACCATCAATCTATACCGACGACATAATGGAAACATTGATAACAGAAAGTTATAAAGATTTTCAAAAAGGGCGTTCCAAAGTTCCATTTGAAGATAGAATAAAAATGTATGAGGACTTCACTGCTCTTTCAGATTATATGTGTGACATTATACATGATAAAATTGATGATGACACAATTGCAGAAGTGTACGGAGAAAAATCAGATGATCCAGATGATGTTTGTATTCCTGACCCTATTGATATATTTGAAGATTATGTAGAATCTTTCATGAGAGAGGCAACAGTTATTGGCTTATCAGAATCAGATAAAAAGCACATGTCTCCATGTACTCGCCCAATAGCACATTCAAAATCATATGTTGAAATTAAAAATATGTTTGAAGAGTATAAAGAGATGTATCCAAGAGCAGCGTTATATGAAGTGTCTCTTAATTTAAGAGAAGAAGACCCTCATGCAGTTAGAACATTGCTAGAGGAATATGACCTTAGAATAGGAACTGAAGCATTAGAAAAATTTGAGAAGAACTTAATAGTTCGTGGTGCGACAAGCACAAAGGAGGAAAAATAATATGATAAATAAAAAACTTAGATTAGCTTTAGCAGAATATTGCAAAGAAAGAGATTTAGAAGAATGTGAACAACCAATCATACTAGATAATCATGCATATGATAATTCAATTGTTGGTTTAACAGAAGATAATCATTTAATATATAATTTTGAATCCATGATTCAGGAATTCATGGAAGATGAGGAATGTACTGAAGAAGAAGCACTTGAATGGATTGAATACAATACCATGCGTGCCTTAGGTTATATAAATCAAGTAGGCCCTGGTCCTATCATTTTATATCAATCTACTGATTCAATTATTGAGAATTATTTACCTTATGATTATAAAGAAGATTCACAAGAAGAATAACAATATATTACAAACTCTTCAGAAAGGAGGTGACAGTCATGGGGGAACATCTTGATATAAAGATGGAAATTCTTGATATAAAGAACGAGATTTCTCATGTCAAATTAATAATCTCATCTTTAAAGCTAGACATGGAATTCTGCTCAAACAAAAAGAAATTAGCGAAACTAAAAAGTAAGCAATTTTATATGGAAAGACGCGTTAAGCAACTTACAACGCAAAAGAACAAATTAGAAAAAAGCTACTCATTATGCTGTAGCGCAACACGAAAGGAGGATCTATAATGGTCATTATTAGTGTTAAATTCCATAAGGATTTTGGTAAAATTTATGAATATTTATTACTTAATCCTAAAAAATATAAAATTAATAAAGATAAGCCATTAATATTTACAAAAGGATATGATGGAAAATCAGCAATTGTCTCTACTTTATATGCAGTAAATGTTCGCAAAGAAGATAAACTTCCAGATATTGTTACTGCTCAAGTTGTAGTTTTAGACAATAATAATAATATATTAATACAACACATTGACGGCTGTGAGTACATTAAAGAGTTTGATACACCACAATCAAAATCTATATATGAGTCTCCAGTTGTCTCAGAAACACCTATTAAAAAATTACCAGATGAATATCAAGTAATATTAGATAATATTATTTCAATGTATCGCTTAAAACAATCGCAAAGAAGTTTACGACATATTAAAAGTGTTTGTAAACAATCTAAAATAACTTTATAAGGAGGAATAGGTATGACTTTAGATGAATATGCAGTTGATAGAATCATGAAATTAGAAGAAAAGGTTAAAACCTTAGAACAAGAACTTGAAAATTCTAAAGAAGCTTATAAAACACTAACTATCTTATCTGGTAAACAAAGAACTAGATTAGAAAAATTAGAAGAATGTATTACTAAATACGGGGGGGCGGTACAACCATATCCTGAAGAGGGGGATGAAGTTGATTTCCATTTAAGAAATCCATACATGTACAGTCATGATACTAAGGAAGAGAAGGCTAAAAAGAGACAAATAGCTGCAGACTTTCAATTTCTTCATCAATTTTTCCCTGTAAAAAAAGAAGAGGAAACACCAGAAGATGACTCTACGCCAAAAGTAGAGGAAGTATCTTCTGAGCTTCCTTTTTAGTGGGTGATAGATATGAGTAAATTAGAAATTTGTACTAATCATACAGGGAAAATGGAGGGCGTCCACAGCTTATCGACTTCTGTCTTATTAAATCCATTTTGTCAAGCAAATCGTAAAATTTTAGGTAGTGTATGCTCTCATTGTTATGCTGAAAATCTTGCAAAAATGTATTCTGCATTAGCTGAACGTTTAGCTAGAAACTCAGAAATATTATCTTCTGAAAATATAAAATGGGAGGACCTGCCTATAATTAAAGACGTAGATATCTTTAGATTTGAAGCTTTTGGAGATATTATAAATGAAACGCATCTTATGAATTATTACCATATAGTTCAAGCGAATCCATTTGTCAGATTCACATTATATACAAAACGATATGATGTAGTCTCGAAATTTTTTGACAGAGATGATGTAGATGTGCCTAGAAATTTGACAATTGTCTTTAGCTCGTTAATGCTGAATAAACCAATGGACGTTAGTTCATTAAAAAAGCCAGGACTGTTTTACAAAGGGCAGATCAAAACTTTTACTGTATATACAAAGAAATTTATCAAAGAGCATCCAGAGGTTTCTATTAATTGTGGAGCGCGTTCTTGTAATACATGCAGGCTTTGCTATTTAAAGAATGAGATAGAAGAAATTTCTGAAATTTTAAAAACGGATAGAGACGCTGCTGAATTATATTTAGCGATGAAAGATCCTGTTAAAATGGAGAAAATTATTGATGAAGTGGATGCAATATTAGAAAAATATAGATAGGAGGATTAAAAATGAGAACAATCGAACAACAAATTCAAGATTCAAAAAAAGCTTATATAGAAATTTTTGAAAAAATTATCACAGTAGATGAAGATTCAGCTGAATTTCTAGATTTACAAGATGATTTAGAAATGGAAGCCGTTTTCTTAGTCAATCATTGTTATGGAAATGCTCCATTAACATACAGAGAACTATATAACTTATTATCAAAGGAGGTGTAAGAGATGAATAAAGCATTAATTAAAGCTTTTATTGAAGCAGGTTGTGAACAGCAGCTATGTTGGCTTGAATACACAAAAGATAAAAAAGATGACGCAGATGGTTCACCAGATGCGGTGATGCTCGAAAGGGAAGATGCTCTTAAAGAGTTTTATTGTGGCCCTGTAGAAATTAATTACAGTGTAATGGGAGATGATAATTACTTCAGTGTTTTACGAGATTTAGATTATCCTCCAGTCGTGGTTGAAACTGTTGGTTTATTCTATAAATTTATTACTAGCAAATTACCAACTGTATTAGTTAATACTGAAACTTTATTTGAGAAGTTGACAAAGATGGCGGTGAAAGAGCAATTTAAGCTGATGTATATCTTTAAAGATGAATCAACCAAGAATTACTCACATATAAAGTGTTTAACGCCAGAATCTAAAGATATGGGTGACTATTCTATGAGCGATTGGTTCGAGTCCTATAGCGAATGCTGTACTCACGCAGCTCAATTAGCTAATGTCATAATATTTGATGACGGGGTAGATGATGCGTTTGTTAGCTGTGCTGATTTCTATGCGAAGAATAGAGAACTATTAGCCATTCCTGGTAACACTGGATGCTATGCGAATCAATTAATTAAAAGTAAAAGATGGACGCTTTGCGATTCTGGAACTGATATTGCAGAAGCCGTTGAGCGTGCAAGAAAAACAAGGGAGGAATAAGAATGCGAACAGGTATAGATGTATATTTAAATGAGATTGATAAATATGGGCCACTGACAGTGGAAGAAGAACAGGAACTTGGGAAGACTCTAAGTCAACCCGAGACTCCTGAAGAAGATAAAAAATATATCAGGGAAAAGATTATCAATCACAACCTAAAATATGTGGTGAAGCTTGCCAGAGAGTATAAGTTAAGAAATGGATACAGTTCAGTTCCTTTTGAAGACTTGGTCGGTGCTGGTAACACTGGATTGATGCTAGCCATAGAAAAATGGGACTGGAAAATGGGAAGGTTCTTGACATATGCAGATGCGTGGATACGACGCCAGATTCAGAAATTCCGTAATAAGGCCGCAAACTTGATAGACAAGCCAGATTATGTTACGAATGCCATAGTTCATATTCGTAAGTTACAAGGAGAGTTAGAACAAGTTTTAAGCAGAGATCCATCATCAGAAGAGATAGCGACTGCTTTGGGTGGGGCAATGACTAAAGAAAAGATTGAACAACTATTGGTGCAAATGGGTAGCTCAGTGGTTTCATTGGATGCATCACCAACCATCGGGATGTCTTCAGAAGATGATATAACTTATAACGAAGTGATTCCGAGCGACACATTGACTCCGATGGAGAACAAAATGAAACTTGAGAGAAGCAAAACTCTAAAATTAGCTTTAGAGAAATTGCCTCTTATCAACCGAAGGGTTCTAGAGTTGAGTTTTGGATTAACAGAATCAGGAGAAAAAACTTTTGAAGAGATCAGCGAGATTCTATTCTCAGAAGGAATGGGAAACAAGGGATCAAAATATACAAGGCAAAACATTTCTCTAATTAGGAACAAAGGGATTGAGTTAATCCAACAGGATAAACAAATAATGGAAGCTTTGGTAGAATATATGAAGGCAGCATAAAAATATAGAAAGAAGGGATAAAATGGCAAATTGGTGTTCTAATTTTATAGCAATTTATAAAACAAAGAATTCACATAAAGCACTTCAAGAGTTAAAAGAATTATACATCAAAATTAAATCTTTAGGAACTCCAAGCACTGTATATAGTGACCCAATCTATAAGGACTATCAGACATGGTATGGTATGCTTGGTGTGATTGGCGGTGGAAATCTAGATGACATAGATTGCAGAGGCTCTATTGAAGAAGTTGTGTGGAATGAAACGAATCTTCATAAACTTAATGAATCATGGATTAAGTTATATACCACAACGGCATGGGAACCACAGATGGAAATCATCGACATGATGCTAGAGAAGTATCCACATCTACACTATGAATATGAATCCGAAGAATGCGGTAATGAAATTTACATTAACACAGATACTAATGGAACTTATTTAAGTGAAAGATACGTAGTAGATTATGATTTAAGTGCTTTGGTTTCAGGATGTTGCGATACAGGATATTTTGAAAATGATATATCATTTTTAGATTATATCACAAAGATAGGACATGATTTGGAAGGATGGGTTCCACCGAAGGGTAAAACATCTTTTAGACTAAATTGTCCTATAGGCATACCTGTAGAACAAATAGCTTTTGACATTATTGACCAAATTCATAAATTCCTAGAAGATACAGGATTCAAAGATGATTGCTATATTTCGGCTCATAAATTTGATGAGCATGGAAGCTAGGAGGATTGCTATGGGTGAAAAAATTACAAGTGAAGACATCGTTGTAAAGGTGCAAGAGCTCAAAGAAGAAATTAAGAAATGGGCGTGGATTGATATCCAAACGATTCATAGGTTTATGTTGATGGCCACCATTGTTCATGAAAAAGCACGACTTGTGGCGATAGACAGGTTCACAGAAAACATAGTCAATGGAAAAGATGGAAATATCAAAACGTTTAGTTCATCTTTAGAAGCGTTGCAATATTTCAGAGAGATATATCAAAATTCTCCAGATGAGGAGGATGTTGAATATGATATTGTTAAAAAGAAAACAAAACCAGATGGAAAGGAGGTGAGGTGATGGTGATATTCGAGCAAAAATATAAAAGTGCTGCAACATCTGTCAATGGTAAGAACCACATACCAGCATTGGCACGTATCTGGGAATCTTTCGAGAATCCAGATGGACAGGTAAAGGTTCTGGATTACGGATGTGGAAAATTTGATAATACAAAAAAGTTTTTCGAGGATCTGGGATACAGATACTATGGCTATGATCCGTATAACAGAGATGAAAAAGAAAACATGGATGCGATGGCAAATACAGATTATGATTACGCAATGTTATCAAACGTGCTAAATGTCATTGCAGAAAAGAGGGTTCGCCTTCAGGTTCTTTATGACATAAAATGCCATTTGTGTCAAGAGGGAGAATTGTATATCAAAATCTATGAAGGTAATGGCTCTGGGGTGATGAAGGTGAACGAGAAAAGAAACTCTTGTCAACTAAATTTAAAAACCAGAGAGTATTTACCAGAAGTTCAAGCAGTATTTGGTGTAGACCATGTAGAGTACGGGCGTATCGGAAAAATATATGTCATTAAGGCAGTAAGGAGGGATTGAAATGGCAACAATATGTCCATATAAAGATTTAAGATGTTGTGATTGTCCACACTGTAGACCAGATGAGGATAATGAGCCTGCATGTTGGCTTGCCTTTGACAGGGAAGAGCAGGCAAGGATGCGTAAGCAATTGAAAATAGAAAAGGAGGAACAACATGTATAATTACGTAAATTTAATAGGAGTGGTGAAGAGTGTTCAGGAACAGTTTATTGTAAATAGCAAAACGGTTCATGTTATATTAAGTATCGCGAGACCATTCAAAAACCTTGAAGGGGGAAATGAAGCTGATGATATTGATGTAGTCTTCTACGACTATCTAGCTGACATCGCAGAAGAAGATGTTAAAGTCGGCAAAACAATTTGTATCAAGGGAAGGTTGGTTCAATCCAACTATCCAAGTTTGTGTCAGGTGATAGGTGAACGCATAATGTATATAAGTGGAGGTGCAATTCATGAGATTGACTCTTAATGAAAAGAAAATCGTAAAAAGATTAACAGAACATGCAATAGAGCTTGACAAAGAGGACAGAATATTGTATCATAGAGGTAAGAAGAAGGCAGAACGAAAGGAGCTACAAAAGCTCCTTTTTTCTATCTTAAAAAAGGTATCCAAAGATATAGATGAAGAGTCCAAGAAAGAAGGTGAAAAATCATGATTAAAGGAAGACTTGAAGCAGATGAGATATATGAGATGTATGCAGACAATATAAATTATTATGCGGCTCCAGGATTGCCACTAAATCGTATAGCACTGTTTGCTGGTAAGAAGGTGTATACAGATGTCGGGACATACGAAGGCGCAGATGTGGCTGAATACATAAATAAAGATGTCGCATCATGGGTTTTGATGAGTGGAATACAGTGTTCAGGAATAGACCACGGATCATGGTTGAGAGACAGGGAATATTGTGATATTAAAGAAATCGAAAAGAAAAAAGAAGACGATTATTACTTTAATACAGACATCTTGAATTACGCACAGGCAGTTATGGTGGCAGCGAATGATTACTGCAAGGGTAAAGATGGCATCACCTTAATTCAATATTGTGGTGAAGCTGACATGACAGTGATTCATGAATTCAAAGATAAATTAGCATTTATAAAATATGCAAGAGAATTTCTAGATGAAATATCAGAATAAGAAATAGGAGGAAAGAATATGCATTTTACAGTTTTATATTTAATGGAAGGTAAAGAATTAGATGATATCAGCACAGCATTAGTTGAAGAGGAATTTGGAGATAGATTTTGTTGTTGTTGTGGAGAGACAAAGCCTACGATAACAGAAGTGTGCGACTGGTTCCAGATTGGAGGCAGATGGTGTGACCAAATAAAAGCAAAGAAAGGAATCAAAGGTGACAAGAGCTGGGCAACAACTGAAGAAAGCGGTGAACAGTGGTTTAGTATTGTAGAAATAGAAGACCTACTAGAGCCAATATCAAAAAAATTCATATATGCCGTTGCAGATGAGCATGATTATTATGAGGATGAAGATTGGAAGACAAGACTCATCCAAAAAATTAATAAGAAAGAAATCAAGGGATGCGTGGCATTGATTGACTGTCATGATTAAAAGAAGGAGGAATAGTAACATGAGTAGTTGGAATGAAACAAATTTAAATAAAATTTACGGTGAGGACAAACCTGAGGTTAAATTCACCGTGGAAAGAGTATTAACTGTTGATGAAATGGATGACATCTTCACAACAGCTATTGAATCTGGATACGAAGGCATTGGATACTGGGCAGTGTTGGACAACACAACGCCTGAATGGAACAAAGCTGAAAAGCAACTAAAAGAAGCGGGGGCTGATTTGTATTGGGGAACTGTTATAACGAAGGTTCTGTTAAACAAGGATGCCGTCAGATTTTATGATGCCGAGGCGGACGAAGATAATCTTCAAGAGGATGAGATTTGGTATCTTGACATGGGTAAATTTCTTAACGGATGCAAGATTTATGAAAAGGAGCGCGGCTCTTTAATTAAAAATTTAGAGGACGGAAACTTCGATGCAGTCGAGGCTGATTGTTTGATGCAGTATGCACTTTTTGGAGAATTAATATTTGGATAGGAGGAAAAGGATATGGGTGCGTGTTATTCAGTTTTTGTAAAAATGAAAATTAAGAAAGGAGACGAAGGCAAACTCCTAGATGCAATGAAGGCATCGTATGAAAGAGAGATTGAGAGAGGGACAAACTTCTGCATAGAGAAATATGATTTTAAGAGTCCCCAGACAATAGAACAGTATATGGATTTGTTCTTCACAAAACACCAGAATATGTATGATTCCTGGAAAGAAGAAACAAAAAGCAATGTAGCATACGTTGCAGATAGTGGGTTTGATGCGTCATACGGATGGCATCGTTTAATGTATGATATGTTTGCAGAAGCGGCTCCATACTTATTGAGAGGCAGCCGTTTAGACATCTATGATGACGATCATGCAATTTATAGAGTAAAGGAAGGAAAGGTATATTAATATGGGATTAGATCAATATTTACTTGCAAAATTTAAAGATGCAAAAGAAACAGATAACTTAACAGGTGCGTGTGGAGGGTTATTCCCTCTTGCACCTAAAAGTGACAAAACTGAGATCGGGTATTGGAGAAAATTTTATAAACTTGACGAATTGATCCGTGAAAAGAAAGAAATAGACGAAGATGAATGGGATAAATTAAATTGTAAAGATGTCCCATTAAGTCTAGAAGAATGCACATGGTTGAAAGACTATGCCGCAGAAGAAATACTTGCATTAAGAGAATGGTGGAATGATGAAGAGCCAGATCAAGATAATGATGATTATTGGGATTACCAAGAATGGTCTGCAACACTTGAAATTTTTGAGAAGGCGATAAACTTCATCAAAGATGAAGGTGCTCAGGTTTATTATAAATATTGGAGATAGGAGGAATAATGGGATGGAAAAGAAAAATTTAAAATATCAGGTGTGGTCACTTGGATACAACAAGAATCAGGAGATCACGGACTTTGCTTACATGTATGGTGAATACGATAATAAGCAGGCAGCGATAGGATTAGCTGAACAAATTAATATAAAGAAGGATACAAAGAAGAAGATCCCAAATAATGTTAAATGGATGCTGATCCAAGTCGAGACAGTTAGAACCCGTGAAAAATGGGAAGAAAATATTGACACAGTCTATGAAGAATGGTATAAAAGGAGTGAATGGTAATGGTAGACTATAAGAAATGTAGTGCTGTTGCAGGTTTCAACACAAAGCAGATCTGGGTGTATGACAACGATCATGATACATATATAGACCCACCAGCTGCTGTCTTGAAAGAGATAGACGATCAAGTGGATGATTGGTGGGACTTCAGTAAAAAAGAAGATCTAATGGATGAGATCATAAGAACAAATCCAGAATGGTTGCAGGACGAGCAATATGCGTATCCAGCAGACGATTTTGATATATAGGAGGCAAATATGGAATTCGAAGTAGGAAAAAATTATGTAGTTAAGTTGGGTAAGAAACACAGAAACTCAATTATTGAAGCAAAATATATTGAATACAGAGAGGAAGAAGATTCACATGTAGTTCAAACGGTGAAGGTAATTGAGTGGAACGCATCACCAATTTGGCTTGATATGGTAAAGAATGGTTTACAATTTATTGTTGGAACAGAACAAATATTAAAGGAGGTGAAATAATATGTATGAATCAGTGGTAGTGATTATCAACGACAAGAAGTATATTCTAACTTACAACACTAACGCACTTAGTGTATCAGAATTAATGGACATCATTAACTATGAAGGGTTAGATATAGAAGAAGACTTCGATGCTGTTAATGAGGTATTACAAATGGAATATGATAGCGAATTAGCAGAATATACAGAATACAGATTCTAAAAAGGAGGAATAATAATATGGGATTAGATATGTATTTATACTTAAGAAAATATGAAGGTTGTTCTCGATGGGATAAGGACTTTGAAAAAAAGAAGAAGGAATTTTATCCTAAAGAACTAAAAGAATTAGGCGAAAACATAGC